>Ga0265338_10000255_pt1 | contig 97240 bp, 151 predicted proteins | sample 42126metaG_FD_193579 | JGI IMG/M metagenome (GOLD analysis project Ga0265338, IMG submission 193579) | Rhizosphere microbial communities from Carex aquatilis grown in University of Washington, Seatle, WA, United States - 4-21-26 metaG | ecosystem: Host-associated > Plants > Roots > Rhizosphere...
TACCGTTCCGCCTTTGTCTGGCACCAAATTGATGACGATGCTAAGGCTGACGAGTTACGAGATTGGGGAGTCAAACGTATCGCTGAACTCGACTCCGCCCTCGCCCAGCGGGACGGAGGGAAGCCATGATCCGCGTGCATTGCGACTGGCCGGGGTGCGGGGAGGGACGATGAGCCGAAGTAATTATACAGATGATTGTTCTGGATGGGATTTAATACGATGGCGCGGGGCCGTCTTAAGTGCAAGTAGGGGTAAGCGTGGACAGAAGTTCTTCATTGATTTACTCGCGGCGCTGGACGCATTGCCGGAAAAGCGGCTAATAGCCGAAGAATTGGAACAAGATGGAGAAGTCTGTGCGATAGGAAGTCTTGGGTTACAGCGCGGAATCGACATGAAGAATCTTGATCCTGAAGACCCTGAACAGGTGGCTAAGACTTTCGATATTGCGACGTGCTTAGCGCAAGAGGTCGTCTACGAAAACGACGACGGATATTACCGGGAAACCCCTGAGCAGCGATTCATTCGGATGCACAAATGGGTCGAGGCGCAAATAGCCCCCGCGCACGCCCAGGCGCTCGGGCTGAGGGAGCCATGAACACTGTTCGAGAAATTAGGCAAGACAGTCTGGAACATTTGGTACGGGTCATTGAGCGCATCGTCGTTATAGAGGCCCCTATCCTCATCGGGCGGCTGCGCTCTGCAAATTGGAATATTTACTTTATGCCATCGGAGCGAGAGCGGCTACTTGACGTGCTCGGGCTGAGGGACGGAGCGAAAGGAGATTGCCATGCCAAGTGATTTTGGACTCGTATTCGGCAAGGATCTGGACCGCGCCGAAGCACAGCTTCGATTCGAACGATTGGCGGTGGAATTGGCGCACTATCAATGTAAATGGCACAGCGCAAAATCTGAAGAGGCCCGCGAACTCCTGGAGCTGTCCCACCAGTACGGATTCGGGAAGGAGTGACCAATGAAGACTGCGATCTATATCGAAGATGGCCGTACTCAGTTTGTGTTGACGCCGGAAAACAAGCTGGACGAAAAGGTGTTGAGTGAACTCCAAAGCATGAACCTCAAGACCTATCGAGGGGAGTTCTATGGATGCTCAGGTGGATGGACTCGCATGGCGGGGAGGGAAGGTTTTTTACAGGCTACGGAACATGAGCGGAGTCTCATCTTTGTGATCGACCGAGAATCGGAGAAGGAGCCAACATGACATTGGGCAAGAATCTCCTGTGGGGCTTGGCTGGGATGTTGGCTTTTGCCATTTGGCGTGCGTGGCTGTGGTATCGTCGTGTGCAGGATGACCTGCTGCTGGCTTCATGGCGGGCACCGAAGATGGAAGCTCCTGATGGCATTTGTATTGGTTGTGGCGGGGTCCTGGAGATCGTAGCGTCCAATCCTGATGTGTTGCGGTGCCCCGGATGTGGTGCGGTGTGTTTCGGGTAGGCGAAGAAAACCGCGAAAAACCATTGACAAACCCGTGACCAAGAACTGAACTCTCATTACATTTTAGACTTGTCGAGCTATAGAGAGGAGCGATTCAAATGAGCATTCTGGATTCCTTATTTCGGCCTAAGCGCCAACCGGACCCGCAACAGTTTGTTTCCCCCCAGCTCCGCCAGGTTGTTTGTGGCGTAGCTCCATCCTCAAACCTTTTCATACAGCAGCTAGAAGCTTCGATTCGGCAGCTTCGTTTTCTGTTGAGCCAAGCCCCGATGCTCACTGCGCCAAAGACCTTGCAAGAGGCGATGGTATCACAAGCGCCCTTTGCTTATATTCACCCCAAGACATTCGCTGGTTTGAGTCCGGGGAAGTGGATGGGGGCTCTGGATACCTACTGGGGTTCTGTTCCAGGATCGCCCAGCCGCTGGATCATAACTTCGTTGATGCCGGAAGACCGGGTGATTTATTCTCCCAACGCTTTGCCGGGCATGGACAAAATACTAGGGACGGCCAAATGAAAATTCACACGTACGGCACGGTGACATTGCGTCAGGATCAAGGTCCGCTGATCGAGGGCTGGCAAGTCGAACGCGAGCCCAGTGATCCGGAAGACGCTACCAACGAAGAGCTGTTGTTGGGATTCGCCATCCATTGGGCCAGGGAGCGGTTCACCGCCGCTGTGAACCATGCATCCATGGATGTGTTCCGAGCGATAGCGAATCGAAACGCCGCGAAAAAGCCTGAGACTCTAAATTGAAATATATCGTTCGATTGAATCCGCGCGCCTTCAATCCGGTTACGCGGAAGGTGATCGAGTCCCGACTCTGGGAAATCGAACAGTGCGCGGACAAGGATAGCGAGAAAGTGATCTGGCATTGCGCGGATGTGAGGATTGACGCGAAGCCGATCCGCGAATTCTATGCGCTTCCCAAACCGGGCGAGACGGCGTGGCAGCAAGAGTTTTTTGGAATCTGCGTCCGAGGGCAGGATAATGCGATTGAGATTCACACGGGGCGGCACGATGTTTCGGGGCATTGATTGGAAGCGGGTGGCATGTGAAGCGGCAGAAGGCGGAGTTGCATCGACGTTCTTCAACCTGTTCCAAGGGCGTTGCACCTTTGCCGCGATTTGTTTTTCTATCGCCGGTGTCTACGGCTGGTTGCATGGGAAGGACCTGACCTCCTTTGCTTTGTTCGTCACCTCCGTGCAAGGTTTACTGGTGCTGCATTCGTGGAAAGAGGATGTGGCGGAACAACATCAAATTGTGAAGCAGCAGTCGCAGAACCCTCCGGCGGCCCAACCTCCAGAGGAATCCTAAAGAGGTACCATGAGAAACGCATTCATAGTATTTATTCTAGCTCTGTTATCGGTTTTTGCAATCCCCGCGCACAGTCAACAAAAAGGCGAAGAGCCGACGACGAGCAGCGCGGTGGAAGGACAAACATCGGTCGAGGTTCCGGCGGCGGAAGTGGCGGAACAAACGAAGCCGTTTTTGGGAACGTGGGACGCCGTGTCCTGCCAATCCAACCCGATCAGTATCCGGTTCTCCATCGCCCCTGGTGACGAGGATGATCCGCGCCCCCAGTTCACTCTGCTGCAAATTTTCGAGCCGAACTCCGAACCGGCCCTGATGGAACTCAGCGCGACATGGCGCACGCACGACTTCACGGAAATCCAGAACGTCGTGGGTCAGGACGGCAAAACCAGGACAGTGATCTATCTTGAGGTGACGAACGGAAGCATCATGCTGACGTTGGTTCCGGCGATCAAGAACACCCTATTCGGCACCGCGCTACTGGCCAGCCAACCGAATGCGCAGCTGGTTGTCGTCGTGGGGAAGTCCACAGGTAAACTCGCGGATTTCTACGCCAAGACTGTGGGCGTCTGCACCGACGAGCCAGCCTTCGACCGATTCTTTGGTCTGCCCGTGGACCCGGCGAAAGACGAACACGTTGCATCGAAGTAAGGACACCAGATGAAACTCCTGGATAAAAACCAGAGCTGGACGCCACCCGAAGGTTACACCGTTAGCGCGGTCGTAGCGGTGGGATCATATCTTCGGGTGGAGTTCAGAAAACCTCTGCATCGAGCAGGGTATAGAGACGCCCGCAGAGAAGTGAACGTGTTCTTGAACGATCAAGGCCGTGAAGTGGCGCGCACGGAAGAGAATTACGGCATAAAGGTACCAAAGCTGCCAAACGTACCGGTCGTTGTTGTTGGTTCGCGGTGGCCCAGATTCTGCACCGGATGGTATCTTATCCTGTCCGGACTTGAGGAGATAATTCGATGTCTAAAGAGGTAATCAGCCAGCGCATGAAGCAGACCTGTGAAGGTTGTGGTAAGATCGTCGAGTGGGAGTTGGTCGGAGCCGATCAAAATCTGCAGACGCTGACCGAAATGCAACAGTGGTTTCAGGTGGGTCGCAAAGCGGTTATCGGTGGTCAGATGGTTCAACTCACTGCCGATGCGTGCTCTCCGACGTGCGCTTCGGTGGCGGCTGTGAAGCTGTCGAACCCGCCCGAATCTGAAGAGCAGCCCGATCAGATCGATCTGCAATCGTTGCGCGCCGCCAACTTGGCGAACTAATCTCGGAGCCTGGAGACCATGAGCAAAAATACCACGTACGGGAAAGACGCCCGCACTGCACTGCTGAAAGGTGTGGATTTTTTAGTGGACGCGGTGGCATTAACGGAAGGTCCTCGCGGACGCAATTGCATCCTGGGGCAGCGAGCTTTGGGCCAAACTCCGAAGTGTACGCGCGACGGAGTGACGGTGGCGAACTACGTGAACCCATCGGACCCAACGCAGCAACTCGGGGCCGATCTCATCCGAGAGGCGTGCCAGAAGACTGACAACAACGTGGGCGACGGCACCACCTGCACTGCTGTTCTCTCTCGCGCCATGATTCATGCCGGGTTTGATTTGATCGAGAAAGGTGCGAACCCCATGGCCATGGAGCGCGGCATCCGCAAGGCCGTGGATATTGTGACCAAGTGTTTGCAAGCCCAGTCTGTCAAAGTCTCCGAAAAGAAAATTTTCCAAGTGGCGACTGTCTCCGCTCACGGAGATGAGGAGATCGGCAAACTGGTTGCAGAAGCGGTGAATGCTGCGGGCAAAGATGGAATCGTGACGGCAGAGCCTTCGTCCACATCAGCCACCTATGTTGAGTCGGTCGCCGGTATCGAGCTGCCGAAGTCCAGCTTGATCTCGCCCGTCTTTATGACGCATCCTGAATCCATGGTGGCGGAATTGCACGACTGCCGCATTCTTTTGTGGGAGGGTGTGATCGCTACCGCGAAGTCCATTATCCCGCTACTCAAACAGGTGCATGAATTGCAAGGGCAACCGCTGCTGATCGTGGCGGGCGGATACGAAGCTGAAGTGCTGGCATGTATCATCAAAAACAAAACGAGTCTGGCTCTGCCGTTGAACGCTGTGCGCATGGAAGCTTATGGTGAACGCCGCAAGGAAGTGATGCGCGACATCGCGGCGCTGATCGGCGGCAAGGCCTACACCGAAGATATGGGGTTGAAGATCGACAGCGTCAAGATCGATCAGTTGGGGAAGGCGCGCAAGGTCATTACGTCAATGTCCAAAACCCAGATCATTGGCGGGAATGGCAATCAAGAGGAACTGGCCGGGCGAGTGAGCTTTATTCGCACCGCCATGGATGCAGCGGCCCCCGTAGAGAAAAGCATCTTCAAAGCTCGTCTCTCCGCACTCTTGGGTGGCATCACGATTCTCAAGGTGGGCGGCGTGACGGTCACGGAGATGGAAGAGAAGAAAGATCGCGTTGTCGATGCCCTATCGGCAGCCAAGGCGGCTGTGGAGTCGGGCGTCGTTGCTGGTGGCGGCACAGCTCTGTTGCGCGCGTCGGCAGCTATCCACACGCTGCGGCTCCCGGCAGCAGAGCGTGAGGGATTGGCAGTGGTCTATACCGCCTGTCAGGCCGTGGTCAAACAGATCGCCCAAAACGCCGGGCTCAATGGCGAGATGATCGTCTCTCAGTTGATGGCATCTCCGGACCTGGGGTATAACGCTCTCACGGATGAGTTCGAAAACCTTGTGGACTCGGGCATCATCGATCCGGTAGCGGTGGTGGAAGAATCTTTGCGCAATGCTTCGGCAGTAGCCTGCAGCATCCTTACCATGGGCTGCACGGTGTCCGAAATTCTCCAGGAGGCACCAGCCAATGTCTAAGACCGTGCTGCAACCAGCAAGCGACCACATCTTGGCGGTCGATAATCCGCGAGAGACCACTATCGATGGAATTTCCCTGCCCGACAACGTGCGCCAGCAGGAGATGGTGTTTGGTACGGTGGTGTTCATAGGACCTGATGTGGATTCAACCAGCGTCCGAGACCGGATTTGTTACGGGCCGTACGCTGGGAAGACCGTGGTGATTGACGGGATCGAATTTCGGTTGTTGAAGGAAGAACAGATCGAAGGATACATTCGAGAGACAGAATAATGACTGAGAATCTACGCATGCCGCTGGAGGAGTTACAAAACACTCCGGAGTACCAGAAGCTTACCCAGAAACAACGCCTGTTTGTCGCTACCTACTGCGAGGGCGGGCGAGTCTCTGGGACGTACGACCCCGTGTGGGCAACAAATACAGCGTATGCGTGCAAGAACCTAGAAGTGGCTCGCATCATGTCGTACGCGCTCATGGCCAACATTCGAATCATCGCGGTGCTCAACCGCCACTTCAATACCGCGCCGATTGAAGAATTTCTCTTGCAACTGGACCGCGCCATCCGCAATAAGAAACTCACCGTAGCTCAGATTCAGGCCCTGCGCCTGAAGTGCGAGATTTTGGGATTCGCGAACCGGCTTCCCGACGTGAATCATGTTGGAGTCATTCCTCCGGATGTGGTAGAGGCCGAGCGCGCCGCGCGCCGCGCCAAGCGCAAAAAGGTTGAGAAACCCGCCCAACCCGCTCCCAAGTCTCAATACGACGAATATTAAGACTTCGTTTTCCATTGTATGGACTCCCTAATGATCCCCGGTACGGGGGCACTCGGGCAACCTCGCCTGGGCTCTATCTATGATGAGACTGGCACGCCTGCCTCTGGGTATGCCGAAGGAGGACCATATCACTGCGAAGATTGCGTTCACAAGCCTGCAATGGATGTCCCTTTCTGCATTCATCCTCGCGTTGTTGGTGATCCTGAATTGCAAGATCGGCTTGTCTCGATTGATGGGCGGCCTGCGGTCAAGATTTGCATGGATCGTGGTTGCTGTCGCTTTGTGCGCCAGCCAGCTAAGACTGAAGATACGCCAAAGGAAGTTCGCCATGGCGAAGATGAGTAAAGACGCCGCGTTCCACGAAGTATTCACCGACAAACCAAGCACTGTCGATACCAGCAAGTCGGCCAGTGGACAAAGAAAACAGATGATCGCCATCGCGCTTTCGAAGGCGGGATTGTCTAGGCCTGGTAAGAAAGCCGCAAAATAACTGTCGCGCTAGAATGGAGTTTTTATGATTGTCACAAGTTCACTGATTGTTGGCGAGCGTGGAGCCGGAGCTACCCCTACGCCGGTCACTCCTGGCGGAACCTCTGGCCAGGTGCAGTTCAACAACGCAGGATCGTTCGGCGGCATCACTGGAGCCACCTCCGACGGTACCAATCTGTCCGTCACAACGGCATCCCCGTTGGCCAATTCCCTTGTCGCAGCGTCTACGGCATACGCCGATAGTAACCTGATTGGTCCCGCCCTCGTCAGTTGGCGGGAAGATTTTACGAACGTCGTTGGTATCACGGCATCCACAACCACAGCAGCTTTGTTGTGTGAAACTGTCTGGTCATGTCGATCCATCGTAGCAAGCGGGAACATTCAAGGGAATGGTGGAGCTACGTTCGCTAATCCTGGAGTTCTGCAACTACAAACTGGGGCCACATCGGGCAACGGTAACTCGATATTGAAAGCGTTCGGCGCGTCCTCAAACTTGGGTAATTTAGGCTCGAATGCCGGTTGGCAATTGAATTTCATTTTCAAATTGGCCAGCACATCCACTATTTGCGTTCGAATGGGGCTGACCTCCACCAATGAAAACAACGTGGACCCTCCGACAGATGGGTTCTGGGCCGAGTATGACACCGCGAACGCCAACAGCAACACGAGTTTTACATGGCGTACCTCGGTATCAAGCACTACTGCGTATTCAACTACGAACTCCAAAGTCGCCGACACCAGCTTTCATCATATTCGGATTCGCAGCACCGTGGCCGGTACCATCGGATTCACCATTGATGGGGGAACGGAGTTTACAACCACAACAGATGTTTCAACCATCGGCATGATGGTGTTTTTTCAAGTTATTACCCGCGCGAACTCCGCTGCTGAGCTGGATTTGGATTTCGTCTCCTACGCGGCTGCGACAGGTCGCACCTAACGATTCGGGCTAAAACAAGACTTGCCCTCGCATATGTAGGAGTTCTTATGCCTGACGGTGATGCTGTTGCTAAAGCTTTGAGTTCCGCGAAATCCACGCTTGCGCATGCAAACGCGGCATTTCCCAGTTCGGCAGCTCCAGCCAGACCGGCGGCCCCCGCTCCTGCGCCAGCGAAGACGGCAACGCTAGCTGATGAGCTGAAGGCCAAGCAGGACAACGTGAAGCGATATACCTCCGCGCCCGCGATGCACACGGGCGGCCCAGTACCAGCGGATGGCGTGTATCGGCTCCAAGCTGGCGAACACGTCTTGACCGCTGCAGAAGCGGCGAATGCACGCAAGCATGCAATGATGGCGGCGGGCATGAAATCTCTAGCGAAGCCTGCTAAAAAGATTCGTAGTTAAAGTGAAAGGTGAGAACAATGAAATCGAACAGTGGTCGGGAAAAGGCTCCGTCGCCCAAGTCAGTGATGGTGTTCAAGGGAATCAAGGGCTTGGTTGCATCTGGCGCGGGTACCAAGAAAACAGCTGACACGGCCAAAGTGCGCCCCGAGCAAAATCAAGGCGCGAAGATTCCGCAGCAACCGATGAAGACCACGCCGAAGCTGGTGGTGTCGAAGCCCTCGGGCGTTGTCAAACCGCACGGCACGGTTAACGTGAGTTCCCACATTCGCCCTGAAGGGCCGATCAAGCGCGACTCCGCGCACGTTGCCAAGCCTTAATTTCGATTTTCAAGGAGTACGACGATGGGCGCACCGCGCACCTTAGCTGCAGTTTCCGTAGTGGCTGGAACACCGACGCCGATTTTCACCGGCCCGGTCACTGCCGCGCAAACTTTTTCGATCAAAAACGGCATCGCTACGATTGTGCTGGGTAAGGCGAACTTCCCCACAACCGGGTACAACGGTCCCAACGGGTTTCCCGTTCAGAACGGCACCACTGGGTCATCTTTCGATATTCACGGCGGCATCAATGGCGGCACCGCAGGCAACGCGGGCGCGGCTGGCGGCCAGCAAGTTACGCTGTGGGGATTCACCACTGCTACGTATTTCAACGGCAAAACGATTACCGTGTTGGATTGCGATCCGTCGCGCGGCTCATTCCGATTCTATTTCAACCATGCGGACGTGGGGAGCACTGCTGATACGGGTAACACCGCCCCGATTCCGGTAGAGCGGTATCGCGTCGTTCGCCTAGAGTGCGCACAATCAAATGGCACCGACTTCGTCTATGTCGGCGACTTGAATGTTTCCAGCACCCGATACATTTCGGCACTGTCGTTGACAGGCCAGTTCTCCATTGAAATCGCTTCCGACAACATTCCCGTGGATCGCATCTTCATCGACGGAACCGCCAACGGGGATAAAGTCCAACCCACACTGATCTACTAATTCTCGTCGGGGAGAGCAGCCCCATCCATGTTTGATATTGATGAAGGTCTCTTAGAAAATTATCGCAAGTCGATAGACTTCACCAGCTTCCCTCGGGGTTTCGTGAAGTGGTTCGAACTGGCCGATCCAGCCACCCGTGACAAATGGTATCGCGGGCGATTCCTGTGCCTGAAGTATCATCTCTACCTCAGCGGATACGCGCTCGCCGAAAGAGCTGGCGATCCCAATCTACCAGAAGAGTACGTCCCCATCCTTGGGATGGACTTCCAAGACGACCCCCACACCCAGTTGTTCCGCCAGTACGTGCAGAAGCGACCCGGCGAAGGTTTTGTCCTGTCCGATCTGGACATGGTCACCAAGAAACGCATGATCCTGTGGCCTCGCGGTCTGTTCAAGACCTCATCGATCATCGTGGATATCACCCAAACGATTTTGAACTATCCAAACGTGCGCATATGCTTTTTGACAGGTGCGGACCAACTGGCCAAGCGTCAGCTCGCGCGCGTGAAGCGGGTGTTCGAAAAACCATCCAAACGATTCAAGTGGTTATTTCCCGAGTTCTGTTTGAAGAGTGTTCGCAACAAAAAAATTCAGGATGAGACGGACGCACGGGCATGGTCAGACGAGCCATGCAAGATGGGCAACGCCCATGAGTTCACGGTGCCCTGCCGCACCAACGACACGTTCGCCGAACCTACGTTTGCCATTTCCACCGCCAAGTCTGTGAAGGCCGGATCGCACTTTGACATCATCTTCATCGACGACTTGGTGAACGAGCAAAATTACCGCAGCGTTAAAGCTCTGGAGAAGTGCTTCCAAGACTACATCGACATCTGCCCTTTGCTGGAGCCCACCGGCTTCATTATGATGACCGGAACGCGCTATTCCTTCGGGGATACGTACGAACGCATTCAGGAGCTGGCGCGCGAGGAAGAGCGGTTGATCGGGCGCACGATCTGGAAGTTTTCGATCCGAGACTGCTGGAGCATGGGGTGTTTGAACTGTCCGCACACGGACGTGTACCACAATTTTGATATCAACATCTTGCAACCGCCATGCATGGTGCCGGGTTGCCAGTGTGTCGGGCACAAAGCAAACGGTTCGAAGGGTGTGTTGTTTCCCCAGACCCGCACTTTTGATGGTCGCTCTATCGGGCACACGTTAGAGTTTCTGGAAGGCGAAAAAATTCGTCTGGGTCCGGAGTTCTTTGCTAACCAGTATGAGAACCGCCCAATTGCTACCGGCGCGCAAACGTTCACGGAGACACTGATCGGTGCTCAAACGTTGCACGACATGAGTCAAATCCCGCCATATGCCCAGTCCTTCACGTTTGTGGTGGGCGATCTGGCGTACGTGGGGCAGGAAGGACGAGATTTTTCAGTGTTGTATATCTGCCGGATGTTTCAGGGGCAAATTTTCATCTTCGATTGCGTGTTTGGAAACTGGGACTCCGCAGGTATTGCTGAAAATCTCGTGAACGTGTTGCTCAAACACCGCCCCAACATCATGTTCATCGAAAAATTCAACGGCTGGGAAGCCTACGACACTGTGATTGCGGGCTATGCCGCCACCAAAGGCGTCCTCAAGGTTCCAATTCAGTGGGAAAAAGGCTCGCAAGCTGCTAACGCGAAGCTGATTCGCATCGGTTCGGTCAAAGGACCGCTGGCGAACAAGCGACTCTGGCTCTATGCGGCTATGCCAGGATACCAAAGGCTGGTTCAGCAGCTGGTCAAGTGGCCAAAATTGGGGCGGCACGACGACTTTGCCGACTGCGCGGGCATGGTTGTAGGGGCTCCGACAGGATATCAGCTCGAAAATCCTCCTGTGGTGGCGTCCACAACAAATTGGTTGCGAAAATTCAACGAATCTGGTACAATGGATGATTCGTATGGGGACAACGGCTGCGGTACCGGCATCGTTTGCTAGCTCCCGCCTTCGAAACAAGACTTAATGACCGTATGTAGGACTCTTTATGGCTGAAACCACGGAAAAAGACATCAACTCTACCTCCCATTTCACCGACCAGGGGCAGATGCGCATCCAGGAGCTGCCTGGAGCCGTGCCCTACGGGGAAACTGCGCTTCCTATTCAGGCCACAGAGGTTGCATTCGTGGATCAGGCGCGCTCCGGCCTGTCCATGATGAAGGAAGCCAACCTAAACCGCGAAGAATCCGAGAATTTCATCGCTACCCGTGGGCTAATTGGTCGCTGGAACATGGCTGAGGTCATGTTGCGCGCATGGGTCGATCCTGTCAAATGGAAAGGCAGCGATCAATACCGCTCCCACCTGGGCGTACCCCTCGTGGCCGAGCAATTTTACAGTATTCACAGCGTGGTGAACCAGACGCTGTTCGGCGGCTACCAAGTTTTCAAGCTTGACGCTACGTCTGGCACTGCTTTGGAGTGCGCCGAGGCGCAACAGGCGATTATAAACGTGCAGTTGAAGACCTGCGGCTACAAAGGCGTGTCTGCGAAGTCAGAGATGCGCGAAATCACCTACGACGGCCTGTTTTATGGTTTTGGTGTGGCTCACTACGGCTGGCAGACGATCAAACAGAACATCATCAAGAAAGTTCAGCGCGTTCATTCGCAAACGGTGGTCGTCAACGAAAATATCATCACCATTCCTGGCAAAGAGGATCAGGATATCGACGATGTAGAAGACAAAATCGTTGGTGTGATGGAAGTGAACATGCCGAAGTTGGAGCATGTGCCGATTCGCCGGTTTCGATATGCTCCTGATCTGCGCCGGGGCGATCCGCGCTGCGCCGAATGGTGCGGTCGCATTATTTACGTTACTGGTTACCAGTTGGACGCGCTTCGAAACACCGAAGGGTGGAACATTCCTTCGCGCGAGGACTTGGTTCGGCTGACGACACCGCAAATGCAAAGTCAGTCTGCTACAAACCCGCTGGAGACGCTGGGATCAAACGCCGGAAACCCAATCTTCCAGCAAACCACAACACCACAGAAGGCATATCCGGAAAATTACACCGAACGGGTCGCGCACGATCCGCTGATGCGGAAATTTGAGCTGTTTGACTATTGGACGGACACCCGGCACGCCATTATTCTCGGCAAAGAGTACCCAGTACTGAACGAGACTCACAAATTTCGCCGACCACCGTTTTTGGGCTTCTGTTTCCGGAATGCGCCTGACTCCGCGCACGGCTACGGCATCGCCTACTGGCTCACGGACTTTCAACGTGTCTGCCAGGGCGTCATCAACGCATTTTTGGATGATATGAACCTGAATTTGATGGGAACTTACACCGCGCCCGCCGGAACGAACAACAGTGCCCAGGCGCAATGGATTTTCCCTGGCAAAATCTTCAAGAGCGACCCACAAGGGAAGCTTGAACCTCTCACGCGCAACGCTATTGATGCAAAGGAGCCTTTGGCGGTCATCGCACAGATGAAAGCATGGGCAGCTTCGATCTCGGGCGCGGGGCCGGGTACTTTGGGCTCCAACCCAGGTGCGGCTGGCGATATGCGCACACCTGCTGGGGTAGAAGCACTCTCCGGCGGCGAGTCCGTGAAGTTGCAAGACCTAGTCGATGTGATCTCGGAACAAATCTTCGTTCCGTTCCTGGAATTCTGCATCGAGCAGAACCAAAAACTCAAACCGTCGCAGATCAAGGCGATGTTGTCGCAAGCTCTTGGCAATGCGTATAAAGCTACGCCGCTCGACATGATAAACGGCACCTATCGAGTTGATATCTCGGCGGGCACTCGGCTCGCGGCGCGAAACGCGCTCGAAAAGTCCATCGGTGTGCTCACCACCTTCCTGCAGTCTCCGGGCACCGTGGAAAACTTGGCCGTGCAAGCCATGAAGATCGATTACAACGCTATGTTCGAATCGCTGTTCGATACGTTCGGCAGCCCGTACAAGGAAAAGATTATCGTCCCGATGAACGACTCCGATAAGCAGCGCATGATGGCCAACTCGCAAGCGGCTGCGGCGCAAGGTAAGTTGGGACTTGTCAAGGCCCAGGGTGAAGTCAAGAAAGATATTGACAACAACCAAGCCGAGAACCGCATGCTGATTGAAACCGGCAAGCACTCGTTGAAGCAACAAGGGACTGAGGCGGAACACCAAAACGAGTTGGAGTTGCAACAGAAACAGCAAGCGCAAACTCCGCAAGCACAGGGTCTTGATCGGGCAGAGAAAAGTGCTTTTGCGAACATGGATAAAATAGCTCTCTAAAAACTTTCGGAGGAACGTATGAGCAGCGTACCGAACCCCGTCACAGAGGCTACTACACCCTTTGTGCCGAACACCACTCCCGCTATCGAACGCGCGAATCGGCTTATCAGTCTTCGAACCCATCCGGGATTCCTAGACGTGCTTCGCATATCCCAAGAACTCGTCCAATCTGCGGCAGACCAGTGCGCGGATTATCCAGGCTGGGACCCGCAGCAGATCGTGGTCCTGAAAGTGCGCATGCAATGCGCCAAGGAGCATCACGCTCTTCTCATTGCCCGCATCAACGAGGCTATCTATCAAGGGATCGAGGAGGGCAAAGCTCAGGCTGCCAATCTCCCCTCTCAAACGCCCGAAGAGGCTGTAGATCGCGGGGACTTCGTGCGCCAGAGGATGCTGCAACAGTTCAACGAAATGGATAACCGCCCCGCTGGCAGCTACTAGCTCAGTTGCTGAAATCTTATTACATTTTAGACTTATCCTACCATAGATGTAAGGAGAAAAACCGATGAGCACTGATCCGACAGTATTGAACCCCGTAGTTGTGAATGATGACCTGACCAAAGCGGTCCAGGGAGCTTTGGACCCGGCGGATATCCGGGCGGCTATTCTGGCAGAAGCGGCCAAACAGACTACAGCGGCTACCACCGCTGCGGCTGCACAGACTGCTGCCGAAACACAGGCTGCTGAAGCGGCGGCTGCGGCAGATCGCGCGGCGGTTGCGGCTACTGTGTTCACCTGTACGGAAATCATCGGCGGGCGTGAGTTCATGTTCTCGGAAGCGAGCCAGGCCGAGCTGGATCGGGCTGTGGCTAACGCCTATCGTGTGGCCTATGCTGTTCAGACCCCGACAGAAGAGCGCGTCGAAACTCCAGACCCGGTGGCGGTCGCGGAAGCAGAGCGCAGGGCGGCAGAAGAGCGCGCTTCCAATCTGGCGGATTTGGAGTTGAAGTTCAAGCGCGGCGAAATTTCCACTGCAGACTATATCGAACAGTCCGGAGCCATGGATGAGTTCTTGGCCAAGAAAGGCGTTCCTCTGTCCGCACTGAAAGAGGCCGTCGATCAAACCCAGAACAGTCAGTTTGAAAAATCCTGGGCTCAGGCGACTGAAGAATTTTTGCGGAGCCCGGCTGGCGCAGATTGGCCAGGGGGAAATCAAAATCTCCAGATCATCGGTATGCAGATTCAATCTATGAATTTGCTGGATGCGCCTGACAAAGTCGCGGCCCTCGTGCGGGCGTACAACGCGATGAAAGAATCGCACATGGTTTTTCCTGCAGAACAAACAGCTCCCGTAGTTACCCCTCCTGCAGCGGCTGCGGTTGTTGCACCAGCGGCTGTTGCTGCTCCGGCAGCGGTAGCGGCTCCTGCGGCAGCGGCAGCCCCTCGCGTTGCCTCTTCCTCGTCTTCGCTGTTCGGCGCGAGTTCTGGCGTCGGCGCACAAACAACAACTACAACCGCAGCTGCGGGCAAAGTTGATGTTCCGGCGGATATGACTCCCCTGCAAATTATCGAGGAGTGGAAGAAAGCTCAGGTTGCTGGGGGCAAGGACCCGAACCAAGCTTTCACCGAAACATTCTCCGCGCGGCGAGCGTAACATGCGGTACGTAGAGCGCATTCCGGAGATCAACGCGGATCAAATCATCAGCGTGTCCGTCACAACGATGGGATTTGATTTGGTGCTAACCAACGGATTCATAGTTTCTCTGCCAAATTTTCTGCAGAAACCGCATGTTGGCGATTACTGGGTCACGCGATCCGATGGTTCTTGCTATGCCGCGTACCAGAAGTCTTTTGAATCGCGATACAAACCGGCTGAAAAATAACCCTTGACTGTTCGTGAAATTGTGGTATAATCTGTTCCCAGAGTACTCTCAACCTAGCCGAGGATCGGGGGTCCACAGAGGCCCCCACTCAGGCCCTCCTTCGCCACAAAAATCAAGCTTCGCCAATCGTCCATCCTGAAGTTTTTGACTTACCGCGCTATATTGTATGGACTCTGCAAGTAAGAGTCCCCGAGCCCAATTAGGGCACAAGGACGATTCCAATGATTCTCCCTCCGGGCGTACAGAGCACCACCCTAGCGGCCTTTCCGCAGATTGCGTACGACCGCACTGCAATTCTTGAGTGGCAGTTTAACACTCCGTTTTTGGAAGAGTTGTGCGACTTCCGGCCTCTGCCTCGCCGGTCGGGTCGGACGCTCCAGTTCTACGGTCAAACACCGTTCGCTGCCGCGACCTACGACCTGTCTGAAGGCATTCCTGGGCCGTCTCTGCAGTTGAACCAAGTTTTCAGCGATGCTTTCGCCGATGAATATGGCGACTGGATCGGCATTTCGAACGTCGCCCAGCAAATGTTCCTCGCGGACATCACGCTGGATGCCAGCCGCAACCTGTCCTATCGGGGCGCTCTCACCAGCAACCTGATCGCGATCAACGGGTTTGAGGCAGCCGCGACAGCGCAAGCTTCGGCCCGCATCGATTTGCTCGACAACGAGTTCATGCTGTCCAACACGATCCGCAAGTGCGAGTCCCAGTTGATGGGCAACGCAGTTCCGGGCCGCGACGGTGGACTCTACACATCAGCCATGCACCCTTACGTTGTGTACGACTTCATGTCGGACAACTCCGCTGGGTCCGCAGTTGATGTGCTAAAGCGTAACGAAGCTGGTGCGAGCGTGTTGAAGTCGGACATGACTCGCGGATACACAGTCCTTGAATGGGCTGGTGTCCGTATCATCCGCACCCAGACCGTTCCCACGTACGCCAACTATCCTTCGGTCGGTAAGACCGGATACGCGACCTACGTTGTTGGTCGCGAGGCCATGATGGCTTCCGAGTTGCTGGGCAATCGCGTTCCGCGCAACCCCAGCTTCAAGGTGAACGTCAAGACCTTCGGCGACAACGACATTGATCTCAGCAACCCGATGCTCCAGACACGCGCGATTGTTTCGTACGACTGGTTCCTTGGAGTGGTTGCCCGGCCCAACACCAACAACACCCCTGGCTTCCGCCGGGTTCGTGGTGAAGTCAGCGCGGTCTAAGTTTTGGCACCACAAAATTCTGAGGCGGGTTGAAAATCCCGCCACATTTTCTTGAATCGACAGGAGAACTACAGTGTCTAACGCCTCTACAATTCGTCGGCAGATCGCGGGAACGCAGCAACTGACAATCGCGCCGTTGATCGGCTCGACTATCACCACAACTGCTACCGCGTTTCAGTTGAACAACAACGGCCTGACTCTGACAGGCGGAGGCGTCATTCCTCTGTCCGCAGGTGTTACTGGCTTATACCAGGGAACCGGTCAAGTGATCTGGATTCACGCTGCTGGTCAGTTGACTGGCGGAACGGTGAGTTCCACTTCTCTCATCATCAAGCTCTACCAAGTTCCTGCTTCTCTGCTTCCGATTGCGAACACGCTAACGGGCGCGCAGACTTTTACAAGCTGGAACTTGCTGGCCACTGCGTCAACTGGAACCCTTGGGTCTACCGAGACTGCAGGTTCGTTCCAACTCGATGCGTATGTGCAGCTCGATTCGCAAGGAAACCTGGACGGCGATTTCACAGCTCTGGTTTTGAACACCGCCACCACAGATACGCACACCACGCTGACGACTGGTCTGGTTGGTGAAGCCGATCTGAACTTTGTGATCGTGGCCACCCTGGGAGGCACCGAAGTTGGTGTGATCCTCACACTGAATGAGTTCGAACTCAGCTTGGTGTAATTGAAAGCTCGATCTAACACTCGGGCGCAAGCCCAACACAGTCCCTCGGTTGGCCTTGTAAACCAATCGGGGGATTTTTATTTCCAAGGAGGAAACATCATGTCAGGACTTCTCGTACCGTACGGCTTTCCGACCACCCAGGCGGGTGGAACCGAAGGATTGGGTGTGGGTGTTAACACCAAGACTCATAGCACCGTAGCACCCAACGGCGAGAGCAGCACTCCCGCTGCGCTGCAGACCAAAATTGCGACCGTGCTTGATAATGGCGGCCAGAACGTTTTTGCTTTGTGGAGGCCATCGCTGAACGCTTCCCCATCGATTTAACCAAGGAGGGAATTGACTATGGCTAAAATTACACCCGTTGTTCCGGCAGGCACGGCGTCTCTGCCATCGGCTCTCATCACGCCAGGATGGCCTTTGGCGACCGTTGCCGCATCGAACCCGATAGCGGGCAGTGCTGGAACGTCTCCGACGCCGAATTCAACCGACGCTTCGCTGCTGTATAGTGCCGAAGTGCAATCCGGCCACACGAGCGATAGCGTAGCGTAACGAGATGGGCGTAAGCCCAAAGGGGTATAACCCCACGGATGGCGCGCGGCGGCATGAATAGGCCATAGGAAGCCGGGCCGCCGTGCAGACCATCAAAACTTGTCGCGGAGTGGCGCAGCTTGGTAGCGCGTCGGTCTCATACACCGAAGGTCGTGAGTTCAAATCTCACCTCCGCAACCAAATTTCTAAGCGGGTTTGGCCGAGTGGCAAGGCGGCGGTCTTCCAAACCGCTTTTCGCGAGTTCAAATCTCGCAGCCCGCTCCAAAGTTTTGGCTTGACTATTTTTCGTGAGAGACGTAAACTGAAATTAGCTGGTGATGGAGGTTCGAATCCTCTCCCACAACAGCATTTGTGGGTCGTCTAACGGTAGGACACAGCAACGGGGAGATGTGGGTTCGAATCCCATCCGAGCCGGATGTTTTCGGCCCGGTCGTATAACGGATATTGCGCCCTTTGATTTTTTTTCTTGACCGCCAGCTTGATTGGTGGTATAGTGAGTGCGTGGGTGGCAACGCGGGTTCGAATCCCGCACGCTTGCGGTTCTTATAATCCGCGCCACTGGGCGGGATTATGAGGGAGCGTTCGTCTAGCCAGGGAAGGACTCCACCCTGATTTTTTCTCGATAGAATAAGGAAAGCATCATGCTAAAAACAGACAAACCAGTTTCTGCTACGCCAGGAACAAGCACCAGCACTGGCGGAGCCACTGCAACTCGGAACACCGGAGCGGCAACAGGCGGCGCAGTGACTATCACCATCTCCGGATCAAGCAGCACTGGTACTAGCACTGAGACTGCCACTACCACGGGAGCTGGCGCAGGAAAAGGTGCATCAAAGAAACCAGGCAAAGACACAGGAAGCAAGCCTGATACGGGCGACAAACGGCCCCACGTTTACAATATCACCGTGAACTCGACGGGCAAGAGTGGAGATGCGATTGATGGGGATCGCGGCAATCAAACGCATGGTGCCGCCGAAGCGAAAAAAGCGCAGACGATGCGCAAGGGGCTCAGTGGTTTGAAAAAGGCGAGCCCAAAGAGTTTGCCCGAATAACTCAGCGGCAGAGTCGCCGATCTGTAATCGGCCAGTCGGTGGTTCGAATCCATCTTCGGGCTCCAAATCGAGAGAGCAATGCTGAACATGACCCCTTCGCGGGAACGAATCGGATATCTGATACGGCATGGTGAACTCAAAAACATGCACGTTTGGGATGGATGGGGCGATTTCGAGCTGAGCGAGGAAGGCAAGTTCCAGGCCGAGAAAGCCGCCCAATGGCTTTCTTTTGAACGCCTTGGGCGAGCTATTTCTTCGGATATCCCGCGCACGATTCAAACAGCGCAGTACACTTTGGACACCGGGTGCATCTCCTGTCCCTTTCTATATACCGATCCAAACCTCCGTCCGTGGATGGTTGCCGACTACACCGGCCAAGAAAAGACGCCGGAGCGGATCGCGTCGTTTCAAAAGTACATGGATGATCCTGCTCTGGTGATCCCTGGGGGAGAGAGCCAAGATCAGCTCAACGACCGTATCCAGGTGATTTTTCAGTATCTTGCAACCCCGTACGACGCCAAACCCACGGCCTTTTTCATCCACAACTCCGTGATAAAATCTCTGCTGCAGAAGATGCACATCAAGCAGGCGGTTGCACCGGGCGGTATCATCGCCATTGACATGGATGAGAAGGGTGAGATGTACTTCGAAGTCGTCCTTGGGCAAGTCGAGGAAGAACAGGGAGTTAGCTAATATGGCACCCGAGTCTCCGTTTACCGATCCAGCCGCGCCGATCCTCTCCGGCGATCCAGTTCTGTCCGACCAGAACCGCGCGGACCTTTGGGACGTATTTTACCAGTCGAAGGATGCTTCCGAAATGGCGGCCCATCTACAACCTTTGGCGATCCCAGAAGACACAAAACGCAAGCTTTACTTGGCCAAGCAGACCTCCACTCCGGTTGTAGCTCCGTTGGATAAGGCCACCAGCGCCATCCAGAAGTTGGCCACAATCGATCCGGAAGTGCTGGATTTGGCGGAAACGCACCCCAACGTGCTCAAAACCTTAGCGGCAGCTCTTAGCACCCCGGAAGGCGGGGCTGCGGGGGCTTCTGGCGAGGGCTCGGCAGCTTCGAAGGAGAAGGGGTCAAAGACGGGCAAAAGAACGCCTACGGTCACGCCAGACCTTCCCGCCACCCCTCCTGGGCATGCTTTGGTGCAGGCTAGTGACAACGGGCTTCACCACATCCCGATTGAAAACATCGACAAGGCACGCGCCATTGATCCAAAACTCCAAGTTTTGCACGTCCAGGAGTAATCATGGCCGACGATCCCAAAGCTGCTGCGCCACAACCTGCTGATAACAACTCCGTTACGGTAGACGGGGCGATTGATAACACCGCGCCCGCCGCGCAGCCATCTCTGCCGCACCACGCGCCGTCGCGGAAACCAGCTCAAACAATCGAAAATCCAGCGATCACCAAACCCAAAGCTCCGGCCATGAATGACCCAATGGGGTTTCCGGAGGGGGTGAGCCGCCACGCGCCGGTCGATACAGCGGTTGTACAACCCGGCCCGAGCGGCTTGGAAGGTCTGAAAGATCGCGTCGTCGCAGCGGCTACGGCACCCTTTCATCCTATTGATTCGTCCGCTGCAGGAAAAGAGGTATCGCGGGAAGTCGCGGATGAATGGCACAAGGCGCGCCAAGACCCTAACTTTGTGATGGGCATGGTTGGTCCTGGTGAAATTGGACCGGGCGGCGAAGAGGCGGAAGTGGCCGCCAAAGACGCCGCGAAAAAAGTTTCCGATCTGTTCGCGGGCACGAAGGGACAATCGCCGAAGGCCGCCAAGAAAGTGGTCGAAGACGCCGGGCTCAAGTATAAGGGTGAACTGACGCCAGGTTCGAACGTGCATATGTTCGAACACCCGGATCATCCAGGGGAGACTGCGTCTCTGCCGGGACCACTTACCACGGATGCCGTAAAAACCAAAATGGACAGCAAGCTGCAGGCGTTCGCTGCGGCCCCTGCACCCATAAAATTTGATGCCGTTGGCGGCAAAGAGGTGCGCCCCAGTCCGAAAGTGGCGCAGGCGGCAGACGCGGTCACACCCGAGATCAAAGCAGAGGGTCCCGAGTGGGATCGCACACATAGCGCAATCGTGGACGGCAAGAAAGTTGGATCGGTGGGCTACAAGCTCGATCCGGATGGACGCGCGCAAATTTACGGCTCGCAGGTGGCCCCTGATTTGCGCGGCAAAGGTGTCGGCCAGAAACTGTATCGGGCAGCGATTGATGATGCCCGAGACGCGGGTGCATCGCGGATCACCAGCGATTCCACGAATACATCGCCCGATGCTAATCGCGTGTGGGAGAAGCTGCGCGAGAAGGGTCTGCCGGTTGAGAACATCACGCACCCGAACGGCAAGCCTGGGTACGAGATCGATTTTGAGAATCCGCCGGAACCGACTGCATTTAGTGGTGAAGACGTGGTGTCGCATATTCAAAACACGTCCCAGTCACCAATCAGTCGCACCGAAGCTCATCAGCGAGCGGGTCTCGACTCAGGAGGTAGTTATCAGTTGCGGGATGTGCCTACCGAGAGTTTGGAAGCCGCAGATGATTATGATCCCGCTTTGGCAAAAAAATATGCAGATCAGAAAGGTCCACTTCCTGCTATTGTTTTAGATGGGGATGGCCGTATTCGTGATGGAAACCATCGTGTTGCGGCGGCTACTCTGCGAGGAGAACCCACCATTAAGGCGTACGTACCAATAGATTCGTATAAGGCTCCCGCGCCGGAACACGTTCAAACCCTAGCGGCGCGTGGTCAACTCCCCAACCAAAAAATCAATCTGGGCGAAGCCTATGGCGACACTGGAAAGTATGTAGGCGGGTTGGAAGATAAAACTTCGAATTACCACCCAGACTTGCAGAAACTTGTTACGCAGTTCGGCACCAGTACGGATGCGTCGAAAGTTCAGAACGGCGCATCGTTTCTGGCTCCGGACGGGAAGTTCATTCACCTGGGTGCGACTACCCATGATGCCGCTATTGACTGGGCCACGGGCCGGGGTGTGACGAAGGAAGCCCCAGATAATCGAGTCGCGTTCCTGAAGGACACTGGCGCGGTACGTCTGCGCGCTACAACCGGAAAAGCCGGAAAGGAACTCGCTATTTCTGTGCCCGCTAAAGGGGTGACACCAGAACAGGTTGATTCCATTCGCCAGGCCGTGGGCCAGGGTCTCGGGCGAAACGGGAATCTCACTATGGAAGTGGGTGAACCGAGCGGCAAGGCGGCGCGCAAAGAGTTCGCTAGCCCGCGCGATGTTGAGCCCATGCTGAAAGAGATCGGCGCGCACCCTGAAAAAGAATCTCCTGCGGCTCCAAGCGCCAAAGGTGGCGGAGTCGCCGCGAACGCTGGTAAACCCGTTGGCGAGGTAGCTCCGAACCCTGAGCTGCAGGCGTCAGCGCAAAAGTACGCCAAGGCGCAAGGTATGGAGAAGATCGATCACTCCCCGGTGAAAGTTGATCCCGCGCGGGCAAAGGAAATCGCTCGCATTTACGACGAAGCCGAGCATGCGCCGAACGATCCGAAAGTCAAAGCTGCGTACGATGCGCTGAAGTCCGAAACGAAAGACCAGTTCCATCAGCTTCGCGATGACCTCGGTCTGAAGTTTGAGCCCCAGGAAGATGATCCCTATCAGTCTGCCGGGGAGATGATGAACGACATCAAGCAGAACAAGCGGCTGAAGGTTTACACGGGTTCGGGTCCCGGCGCGGATCACCCGCTGTCGGAAATCGATCCCGAGACCGGCCACAGCTATAACACCCTGTTCCGCTGGGTTCACGATGCGATGGGCCATGCGGCTGGTGGCCATGATTTCAGCGAAGCTGGCGAAAAGAGTGCCACCGAAGCGCACGCTCAGATGTATAGTGACAAGGCGCGGCCTGCAATGCGCGCGGAGACCGAAGGCCAGACTTCGTGGTTCTTCCACAATCCTGAAGTTGAGTCGGGAGCCAAGAAGCCCGGCGACTTCGCAGAGCAGAAAGCTACAACCATACCTGACGAAACTTTGGAACAGAAGTTGAAGAGAGGCGTATCTCGCGACACTCCAATCAAAACCGAAATTCCGCTTTCAAAAATCTCAGTAAGCGAAAAAGCATACACGGGAGCGTCTCGAAATATTTCGCGCGGAGCGGGCTCGAAAACATCGGGTCCGGTGCAATTGGTCTATAATCCTGCGAATGGACAGTTTCTTGTTGAGGATGGAATGCATCGCATTGTGCAAGCAAATCGCAATAACGATGCAACCATCCAAGCTACAATTCATTCTTCGCCTACAGATACCGCAAATGTTGCCGAAGGCGATAAGATGAATTTGGAGCCCACCCCTTGGCACGAAACCGTAGCAGACAAAGCTGCCGACGAGGAAGCTGGCGGTATCAATCCGCGCACAGGCAAGTCCGACAGCAAGGGCATCGGGACAGAGATCATGCCTGAGTTGCGCCAGCCGCTAGATCATGCGCCCACGGCAGACGACTTCAAAAAGTTCTACGAACAGCACCAAGCGATTTTCGATAAGCACCCTGAGCTGCGCGTGGGCTGGGACAATAACTCCGCAGTTCCTGGTGGACACGAAATAAACGTGGGCGCGGTTGGCAAAGATGCCGCGCGCGTTGCGAAGAAACTCGATCAGAAGTCTGCGTTCGACATTGCAAAGGGTGAAGTGCTGCCCACCGGCGGTTCTGGGCTCCGCACGGAATTTCCGAACTATCCTATCGAAGAACGGGTCAAGGACTTGACTGGGCAGCCTCAGTCCGACATCCCAGGCTTCGAGCATTTGTCGAAAGATATGTACGATCATCTGGAGCCTGATGAACGGGAGTATCTGCAGGGAAACAAAACTCTGCAGCGGAATGTGATGACGCAGTATCACAAGATCGATCCTTCCGTTCCGGAAACTACGAACGCAATGCAAGCGGGAGCTGCGCTGGGTGGTTGGTGGCAACGCTATATTGACGTGTTCCATAACCTGGGAGATGGCGGAAAACAGGTTGCCAACACCATCGGCCCTTCGCACGCCGAGATTTTGAAACAGTGGCACGCGGCTCTCTCGGGGAACAAATCGATTGAGGACGCCAACAATTTGGCGTGGCACTCCTACGCGGACTGGCTCGACGCAGGGAAGCCGACAGACCGCAAGTCGATTGATGATATTGTCCGCAAGAACGGCGCGCAGCCCGAAGGCAGTGGCAAAAAAGGCAACGCCGCTATATCAGACACTCTCAACAATCGCGGGAAGGTGGTATCTGAAGGTGTGGATACCAGCAAGCTCTTAGGTCTGGTCAACAGTCCCGAAATGCGCGGCGAACGTCCATTTACGAACGACGTGTTCAGCGAAGGAAAGCGCAATCCGCTGATGGGTCTGGATCAGCGCGCTCGCAAGATTCCATCCATGGGTGCCACCGTTGCGGGCAAGGGAAATCTCAATCGGTTGGTGATTGACGCCCACATACGTGATTTCTATGGCCACAATAGCTCGACATCGGCGGCTCAATATATCGCGGACTCTGCTCATCTTCGCCAAGCTGCCGAGAAGCTCGGTCTGAAGGGTGGTCAGGGCCAGGAACAGCTGTGGGGCACTGTGTTGGGGCTCAAAACTCTTTTGAAAGAGGGCTTGACACCTGCGGATGCTGGCGGTACACTAGATGCGGATACAATCAACCGCATCGGAAAAGATTATGCGGAGGTAATTGCAAATGACCCAGAAATCACAGGACCCGGCGGAGTCCTCGACCGGCTCAAAGACAAGTACGGGATTGGAAGCGGATCGGCTGGCGTTAGCACAGCGGATCGCCAAGCACCAAGCTCCGGCGCAAGTGGTGGTCAGCAAGCAGGCAGCCAAGCGGCAGTTGATCCGGCTCTCCTTGGAAAAACTGCTGGACGCATCCGTAGCCAAATCTCAGACATGAAGATCAAAAAGCCCAGTGCTTCGAAGGGACCCAGCGCGCTCGATCTCATCAATGCGCTGAGTGCGTTGAAAAAGCCCGCCAACTAGGAGGGTACCGTGAACGATCACGCAATGGCGTGGGCCGACCTTCTGATGCTTCTGATAATTGTTCTGCAAGGTTTTGGTATCATGTATTGGGAGTGGGGCGTCTACCGACTGAATCGCGAGCGGTACGAGGAGCGAGCAAAATGGCGAAGGGAAAAGCAAGAACAGACGAGGAGAAAAAACGCGACCGCGACAAGCGATATCAGCAAAAGTACCGCATCACCCTCGATACCTATAACAAAATCGGCGAAGCTCAAGGATGGTGCTGCGGAGCCTGCGGCAGACATGCTTCGGAATTCACTGTCAGCTTGAACGTGGATCACGAACACTTCAAAATCGAGATGGTGCGCGGGAGCAACGACGCGCTCGGCAAACCCAACGGGTGGATCGCCAGCACAACGATTCGAAATTTTTTCATCGCACGCTGGGGTTCGACCAAAGCCAAAGCCAGAAAAAATCTGCAAGACGTTGCGCTACCTCTTAGTGTGCGCGGTCTGTTGTGCCCTGGCCGCTACACCGGCTGCAATCGCCTAATGGGTCGCGTGGATCGAATCGACTGGTTGAAAAAAGTTCTGGTGTACCTCGAAAACCCTCCGGCGCACTCAATTATTTCTTGACATTTTCTCAATACTAGAGTACTATTTCTGTGGAGGACTTCATGACTACCACACCCACAGATGCTACCGTTACCAAAGACATTTCAAACGATCTCACCTGGATCAAAACTCATGCGCTGATTGCCCTGCTGGCTATCGGGCTGATCGCAGGAAGTATCTTCGGCGGAATCTCGCTGATCGAAGATATCGAGACCAAGCATGACGAAACTGCCGCAGCCGCTGCACAAAAAGCTGCGAATGTCAATACCGCCGCGCAAGCCGCGCTCCTGGTCCAGCTGCAGCAAATCCAGGCCGATAACACTACCCGAGATGCCCAGCAGACAGCTTTGATTGCGTCCTTGGTTACGAAGATGTCCCAACAGCGCGCAGCGACCGTGAAGCAGGTAAAACAGGATGCCACGCTGGACGCGCAGACAGCAGCTAACCGACTGGCCGCGCAAACAAAGGCGAACCCGTCCGACGTAACTACGAATAACGACTTAGTCACCATGACGTTACCACTCACTCGCACCGTGGTGGCGGATTTGGATTTGCTGACCCAGGCGCAGGCCGATGTTACAAATCTGCAAAGCCAACTGGGCGCGCAACAGATTTTGACTTCCGATGCTAATACAGGACTCTCCGCAGCAAACCAAGTGATCGCCGCAGACAAACTCGAATTGATCTCTACCATCAAAGCGGACAACGATGCCTGCAACGTGCGAGTGGACCAGCAGGCGGCTAAAGATCGTAAACGAGGGTTCTGGGTGGCCCTCGGTAGCGCGATTGGCGGTGTGATTCTCGGCAGCAGGCTGTAACACAAAATCTCATTCAGGAGCCCGCATGTCATTACCTGCAGGATTCAAAGTGAACGGTCAGAAGAATGCGACGGGTGGGGGTCAACCTGTTCCGCCCCGCGTAAAGCAGATGATGCTGCTGTTGGAGAACCTGCCAACGGGAGACGTGCTCACCTCGACAGAGCTGGCCACGAGACTGAGTATGTCGGTCGGAGGCCCCGCCCTGCAGCATCCGGCTATCGCGGACTACAGGGAAAAAGTAGACAACAAGCTGTTCTGGGGCAGTCGTAAGAGCATCGCGCAGTTGCGCAAACAGTTGACCGAACCCGAGGACTCCGATGACCAAAATTAAGGACGTAGTGAAAAAGAACAAACCGCTTTCCGAAAAAGCGAAAGTGGATGTGGCCCTGCAGGCTTTGCGGGACAAGCGTGAAGGCAAAGAGGTGCAGATCGCTGCCCTGCGCGAGCGAGTTGTCAAACTCGAATCCGAGCTGGACACGCTGGGTAGTTACCGGCAGCTCACGCCGCAAGCTTCGGAGATTCATCCCAAATTCTCTTCCGGGACCAGCGAATCCGCTGCCGTTGCGGTGTGGTCTGACCACCACTGCGAAGAGGAAGTGAAGCCGGATCAAGTCAGCGGTAAAAACGAGTTCAACCTGGAGGTATATGACCGCCGTTTCTCCCAGTTGGTTCACGGTACCCTGGCATGGTTGAGCATCGAACAAAAAAAGACCAGCATCAAAACATTGGTGATCTCTCTGCTGGGCGATTACTTTAGCAATAACATCCACGCCGATCTGGCGGAAGCCAATCTTCTAGCTCCCATGGACGCGGCCTATCACGCCCAGAGCCATCTCATTGGCGGCATCGACTACATTCTTGCCAACACGCCCGATGACCTGGAGTTGCTGGTGGTGTGCCACAGCGGCAACCATGCGCGGACAACGAAAGAGCAGCGGATCGCGACCGAAGCCGGGAACTCGCTAGAGCACTATATGTACTATGTGATGCGCGATCACTATGCGAACAACCCCAGGGTCAAATTTCAAATCGCGACTGGCTATCACTCCTATGTCACGTTCTTCGACAAGTACGTGGTGAGATTTCATCACGGGCATCAGATCAACTACCAGGGCGGCGTCGGCGGGATCACCATCCCTGTCAACAAAGCTATCGCGCAGTGGAATAAAGCCCGGCCCGCGAACCTAGATGTGTTCGGACATTTTCACACGAAGTTTGACGGAGGAAATTTCATCTGCAACGGCAGCTTGATCGGATACAACGCCTATGCGGTGTCCATCAAGGCGTCTTTCGAGAAGCCGAGTCAGACGATCTTTCTCGTGAACAAAAAGTTCATGGAGAAGACGATGACGGCACCTATCTTCCTAGACTAATTCGGAGGCCGGTTCATGAGCAGCAGAGAAGAGAACTCCGCCAGTTTGGCGGAAGTCTTGAGCGGAATTGAAAAGCAGCATGGCAAGGGTTCGGTCATGATGTTGGGCAGCAAAGAGTTCGTGCCCATAGAAGTGATCCCCACAGGTTCTCTGGCCCTGGATATCGCTCTTGGCGTCGGCGGCCTGCCTCGCGGGCGCGTGATCGAAATCTACGGCCCAGAATCCGGCGGCAAGACAACCCTGGCGCTCCAGGTCATCGCACAAGCGCAAAAACTGGGCGGCAAAGCCGCAGTGATCGACGCCGAACACGCCCTCGATCCTATCTATGCCCGCAAGCTGGGTGTGGATGTGGACCACCTTGTAGTCTCTCAACCCGATAACGGCGAACAAGCTCTGGAGATCGCAGAGTCTTTGGTCGAATCCGGCAAGATGAGCGTCGTTCTCATTGATTCGGTGGCGGCGCTCGTTCCACGCGCAGAGCTTGAAGGCGACATGGGTGATCCGCAGATGGGCCTGCAGGCGCGGCTCATGTCTCAGGCGCTGCGCAAGCTAACCGGCAAGACCAATCGCACGCACACCGTTGTGATTTTCATCAACCAGATTCGCGAAAAGATCGGCGTGATGTTCGGGAGCCCCGAAACCACCACGGGCGGGCGCGCGTTGAAGTTTTATGCCTCTGTTCGGTTGGATATTCGCAAAACTCAACTCATCAAGGAAGGGGACAGCGTGGTCGGCGCGGAGACTCGGATCAAAGTTGTAAAAAACAAAGTCGCCAGCCCATTTCGTGAGGCGGAAGTGCGAATTCTCTACGGTCACGGCATCTCGGGCGAGTCCGATCTGTTGAAAGTGGGTGAGCTGTACCCCGAGAAGATTGCACAAAAGGTTATCGAGCGCAGCGGTACATGGTTTTCGTACAAGGGTGAGCGGTTGGGTCAGGGTTTCGAAAACGCTCGCTTGTTTCTAGTTAATCATCCAGAAGTGGCAGCCAAGATTGACGCCGAATTGCGGACTCTAATTTTCAAATTGAGGTGATCGATGTCCGAACCAACGACAGTGCTTCCTGTTAGTGCTGCAGAACGGAAGAAAATCCCGTTGGCAAGCGGGGTTCTGGATTATTTCCCCAGCGCCTTGATTGCCGTTGCCGAAGTTTCTCGGGTTGGAAACATCCAGCATAACGGCCCTGACGCCGACATGCACTGGGCTCGCGGGAAGTCCATGGATCAAGCTGATACCATCGTTCGTCACTTTCTGGAGCGCGGGAAGTTGGACGAAGACGGCGTACGCCACTCCGCGAAGTTAGCGTGGCGAGCGTTGGCCCTGTTGCAATTGGAACTCGAAGCCGAAGGTGCGCCGATTGCGCGCGGCGCGCGGTTGCCGGAGGAAAACAAATGAGAGTCTTGAAGGTATACCTAGCAGCCCCGTATCAAGCGAAGGAAATCATCAAATCCCGCGCAGCGGAATTGCGCGCTGCGGGGATCGAAGTTACCTCCAGTTGGTTGAACGAGCCACACAAACCAACCACCCAGATGCATGAATTGACGCCTGCGGAACACCAAGCCTATGCAGAACAAGATGTGAAAGACGTGTTGGCTGCGGACATTTTGGTCTTCCAGACCGATATCACCAAAACAATCATTCGCGCAGGACGGCATGTGGAATTCGGGATCGCCCTGGGTATCGGTCTTGTGCGGCCCTTCCCCATTTTCGTAGTAGGCCAAGAACGGGAAAACATCTTTCACCATATGCCGCAGGTTTCTCATTTCGATAACTGGGAGGCTGTTGCAACTCGGCTCAAATCTCTCGCCGCAGTGGCCACTGTACTCAACGATCCGTTGGGGCTTACCCGCTCCTAATCGTGGCATACCAGTATCTATTTGTGGACTACGAAGCCTTCTCCCTTGTGGACTTAAAGGAAGTGGGTTTCGATAACTATGTGCATGACCCATCCACGGGTATTTCCATGCTGGGATGGGCACTCGATCACGAGGATGTAGAAATCTGGCTACCGCACGAGGGTCCCCCGCCCCAGAAGTTGATCGACGCTTTCCGCGATCCTAAAATCATCAAGGTGGCTTGGAACGCTCGATTCGAGTGCGATGTCACGAATGTCATCATGGGTCCCCGATACGTGGCGGGCGGCCTGTTCGCGCCCATCACCGAATACCGCGACCCCATCGTGCTCGCCCGTAATCTTTCATTGCCCGGCAAACTAGAAGATGTCGGGGCCATTTTGAAGATGCGGGAACAGAAGGACCCGCGCGGTGATGAATTGAAAGAGATGTTTTGTATGCCGGTCAGCAAGGGTGGCGAGCTGACCTTGTTTGGGATCGCACCGCCGCTTTTTCGAAACCACGTCAGCCATCCGAAAGAGTTTGCGGAGTACATCGCCTATTGCAAACAGGATATACGCACGGAGCGGGATTTGTGGTACCGCATGCTGAAGGTGCCGTTTCCCGAAGAGCAGTGGCGGGGCTGGCTCCTGGATCAAAAGATCAACTCCTTTGGCATGCCTGGGCGGCGCGATCTGGCCGAGAAGGGCCTGCGGCTGGCTCTTCGGTTCATCCATGACCAACGCAAGCTTCTAAAAGAGAAAACGGGCCTGGAAAATCCCAACTCCGATCCCCAAATGAAAGAGTGGGTGACGGCGCGCGGGTATCCGTGGAATTCGCTTCGCGCGCCAACGGTGCAGGCCGAGCTGAAGAAAGAAAACTCGACCCTCACGCCAGAGTGCCGAGAAGCCTTGAAAATTCGGGCATCCGCGCGCAAGTCTTCCTACACGAAGATCGAAAAATTTCTGAGCTTGCTTTCGCTTGACGACAGGCTAAGACACCAGTTTCGTTACATGGGGGCGGCGCGCACAGGCCGGTGGGCCAGCGGCGGCGGCGAAGAGTCATCCGTTCAGGTTCAGAACCTGCCGCGCGGCGAGAAAGCGGTCAAGAAAAAACTGATGTTCGCGCTGGAGCTGCTGGATCGCGAGGATTACGACGGGATTGTTCGGGAATTTACAAATACCGCGAATCCAAAGGACTCGATCACGGTGGTGGAGTTCGTCATCACCTTGCTGCGGTCGCTGTTTCAAGCGAAGCCGGGAAAGAAAATCATCGTCGCCGACAAAAACGCCATCGAAAATCGGATGCTGGGGTGGGCTGCAGGCTGCAACGCCATTCTGGATGTCTTCCGCACCTGCAATGACTGCGGTTATTTCGTGTTCGACCTCGTCGGACAGTTTTTCTGTCCGAAGTGCGGAGGCCATAAGAGCCGTTGTCCCTATCTTGCGTTCGGCACGCATTTGTATAGCAAATCGTACGAACAGATGTGGGCGACCTATTCAAAGGGCAACGAAGAGGAGCGGCAGAACTCGAAACCGCCGGTGCTGGGCGGAGGTTACGGCTTGGGGGGCGGCGAACTATACATCAACGAGTATGGCGACGAGGTGCGCGGCGGTCTATGGGGATACGCGCTGACCGTCTGCGGTGTGGATATGCCGAAACAACTGGCCCATGCCGCCGTGGACGTTCTCCGCCACGCCTGGCCGGAAGTTGTCCAGCTCTGGGTCGATTTGGAAGAGGCGTTCAAACAGGTGCTGAAGCGCGGCGGCATCATCAAAGTTGGAGAAGTCACCTGGAATAAAGAGCAGCACGAGTGGTTGGAGCACCCAACCAAAGGCAAGCAGTGTGTTATCACTTTCCGGCGCATCAAAATGGAAGGCGGCGGCTACCTCATCCGCATGGAGCTGCCTTCAGGTCGAGCACTGCATTATCTCAACGCTACTATCGAGGATGAGCCTAAAACCAGCAAAAAGACGGGAAGACAGTACACCGTTCATACGATCTACTACGACGGTATTGAGCATAGTGCTACGCAAGATGCGACGGGCAAGAATATCAAAAAGCGGCTCAAATGGGGTCGGGTTAAGACCTACGGCGGCAAGCTGTGTGAGAACGCAATTCAGGCGATGTCGCGCGACGATCTGCTGAATAGCATGTTCTTGGCCGACGATATGGGTTTCGATATGTGGGGCCTGTTTCACGACGAGATCGCGGCGGAGGTGGACGATTCTCTGTTCGGGCTGCGGCTTGAAGATTTGATCTGGTGTATGAGTCAGGTGCCGGTCTGGGCTCCTGGCCTGTTGCTGGGCGCGGAAGGATACGAAAGCAGCGTGTACAAGAAAGGGTGAACCATGGCATGGTCCCAGGAAGAGAATGAGAAAAGGCGGTTGGAACTGGAACGCCGAGAAGCCGAGGTGGCGGCCCAAGTGGACGGTCACTATTGTGCCGATTGGGATGAAATGGCGGTCAGTGCCTGGACGCTAGAATATGACTGCTGCATTTGCTACAAAAAATCGCTTTTGGGCCGGGTTATCAATTGGTTTGTGAAGGCCCGGTATGACTTCTACTACCGTTGGAAAATTCGCCGCCGTCGTGACGAAAACTCTTGACTTAGTACCAGTACTTTGGTACTATTGCAAAAGGGAGCGAAATGCAACTTCTACCTGAGCTTCGAGAAGCTGTCGCAAGAAATGGCGCAATCTGGGAAGGTGTTCAGGAGAGTCTTCCTCCAGCTCTTCCGGACGTTTGCTTCATTAACCCAACCACGGGTCACAGACTCTCGGTCCCGTTCAACCCTATTAGTGTTGAACCTCTGCTGTTGGCTGCACAAATTTCTTACGTGTTGACGCTGGATACTGGCAAGACGCCCGATACCTGTGAACCTAGCAAGGAGAAAACCATGACGTTGCGAGAGAAACTGCACAAAGTGTACACCGCTGTCGATCTCATCGAAAAGCGCGGCTACAACAAGGCGCAGTCCTACAAGTACATCCGATCCGCCGATGTGACCAATGCGATCCGCAAGCAACTGATAGAGCTAGGCATCTACGCGGAGATCAACTATGACTTCGTGGGCACTCCATACACCATTGCGCGGGCAAGGGAAAAGGACGCGCCATTCACTGCCGTCAACGTGCGCTGCACGATTGTGTTTCACGATCTGGAGATGCACGAGACGATCACCAGCAGCGGCCTGGGCACTGGGGCCGATACGGGCGACAAGGCGGCATACAAGGCCCAGACAGGCGCGTTGAAATACGCCCTAAAGAACGCCTTTCTCGTGCCCGATGAGGCTGATCCCGAGGCGGATGAGTCCGTGGACGAGGGGTACAATGCCCATCCAGCCGTTCAGGATGAGATTCCAGACTTCCAGGATGCCCGCCACGCGGCTCCACGGGCCAACGCCGCCCCAAAAGCCAAGAGTGCGCCAGCAGCTCGCCCAGAAGCCCCGCTGCCCCAAGCCAGCCCGTTTCAAGACGTGCCCTTGGGTACCGCAGCACCCTCTACCGCCTCGCAGGATGGCACGAGCCCTGCCCCGGCTGCGGAGGCCCCCGAGACGACTTCGGTTGCGCCGACTGCGGTTCGTGAACCTGGGGACGAACCTGCTGATGATCGACTGCCCACGGAAGAGGAGATGGCGATCTATCGCAAGGAGTTTACCAAGCTTGCCGACGATCTTTCGACCGAAGGCAAACTGAAATCAGGCAAGTCTCTGCCGATCAACCGGAAACTGATGGTGTTCCTACTAAGCGTCACTGGGTCCACCGCCCCCAAAGATATCACCAAAGCCGGGTGGGATAAATTTTTCCAGAAAGTGAACACTACGAAAGCCCAAAAGGATTTGGTGTATCTCGCAGAGAAGGTGAACGAAGCCAACGGGATTGAAGCCAAGAAATAACCAGGAGGCATGGTCATTATGACACGCAATGAGGTGTACCAAATCATCGACGTAGAGCGAAACTATCAAAATGATAAGTACCCGGCCAGTGTAGAACTCAGCAGTGGCCAAATGCGGCGGTTTCGCGATTTGGATGTGACTCCTGGCATTCTGCTGCTGGACGCATATGTTCGCAAAGCACAGGACGCTTGGGTGGAGTCGGCATCCTCCAACTTAAAGGCTTTACAGCAGGTTGCCAAGGTGGCAGCTATCGCAGTACGCATTTTGGAACGGGCGGGCGGTAGTGAGGAGTTGTTGACCAAAGGTTTGCGGTAAGATACGACCCGAAAGGGTAAACTCAAAAACAGGATGGTGTAGCATGTCTTCAGTGAACAAAGCTATTTTGGTGGGCAGGCTCGGCAAGGACCCAGAAGCGCGGTATACACAGGGCGGCGCAGCTGTCGCCAATTTCAGTCTCGCGACCGACGAATCATACAAGGACGCTTCTGGCGAGAGGCAGAAGAAAACCGAATGGCACAACATCGTCGTGTGGGGACCCTCTGTCGATAAGTTCGTAGTACCGTATCTGCACAAGGGCGACCTGGTTTACATTGAAGGCAAGCTCCAGACCCGTTCGTGGGATGACAAGGGAGGAAACAAGCGGTACACCACGGAAATCAACGTCACCGAGATCAAGAGCCTCTCGACCGGCGACAAAAATTCCAGTGGCACCCCTGCCGCGCGGCAGGGACAGGCCAATACAAAACCCGCAGCTGCCGCTCCCGCCGGGCGCAGCGCAGAAGTATCTGACGAAGACCTTCCGTTCTAACAGGAGACACCTAGAATGGTTGCAAAGATTTTCACCCTTGTCTGGTCTGGACTGTGGCAGGGGTTCGGCGTAGAGTTGTCTTTCCTGGTGCTCTGGGTCTTCTGGCACTTCCTGCACAGCAGGATGGCGCACAAGTTTGATCCGGAGCATCTCTTTCATCGCATTCACGACTACTTCACCCAGTGAGGCTCTTGTGGCTGAAATCGAGCTGAACCCAGACCAGCAGGCGGTTATCGCCGACTATCGGGGAGCGCGATCCGTCGTGGCAGGGCCGGGTAGTGGAAAAACGGCCACCATGGTACGGCTGATCCGCAAGTTGCTGGACGCGGGGGTTCCGGCTTCGGAAATTCGAGCCGTCACCTTCTCGAAAGAGATGGCGCAGACGCTGGAGAAGCGCGTCGGGGTGAAAGGTGTGGTGTCTACTTTTCACAGCTTGGGGTATCTGATCTGTTCCGAGACGGAGCGCAAACCTGTCGAGCCTGAGCTGCGGCATCGGTTGATGTCGAAACTGGTGCGCAAGTGGAATTTGGAGTACAAAGAGCTGGACAGCTTCATTGCCACCATGCGGCGGCAAAACGTCGGCCCAGATGAGGCAATAGAAGCGAGTGAGACTGGCGATCTTCCCCATGCTCTTGCTTATGCTTTCGGCGAGTACGAACAGGTGCGAGCGCAAGAGGGGTGGATGGACTTTGACAGCATGCTTCGCGATTCTGTAGATTTGCTGGAGCGCAATTTGCAGGCGCGGGCGCGGTGGCAACCACAATACTTGATTGTAGACGAGGCCCAGGATACGGACGATCTGCAGTGGCGCATGATGCAACTGATGTCGGAGAAACACGGCAACATCACGGTCGTGGGCGATCCCAACCAAGCGATCTACGGGTTTCGCGGAGCCAAGCCTGACAACATTACCAATTTTCAACAGTGGTTCCCCTCGGGACGAAAGTTCTATCTCGGGCAGAACTATAGAAGCACGCAAACCATCGTAAACTTCGTGCGCGAGAATGCTCCGGAGGATACGCCGGTTGAGTTGCTGAACCGGATGCGCGCGGCGCGGGAAATCAAAGGATCGCCTATCGGCCTGAAGATGTACTGGTCAGAGGAAGCTGAAGCCGAGTCGGCGCTCAAACTGGCGCAAAAAGACCCGCTCAATAGTGTCATTCTTGCCCGTACGAATCGCACTGTAGGGTTGCTGGAGCGGCTTTGTAATCGGTACCACATTCGATATCATCTGTTGGGGAAGTCTGGTTTTTGGAAGCAAAACGAAATTCGCAAAGCTGTTGAGGCGTTGAAGCAGTATCCGATGATTTCTATAGACGCTGGTTTCAATCTCACGCTGCCGGGGATCGAATCGAAATACGCGGTCGAGGACCGCACGGATCGAGACAACGACGCTCTCGAAAATCTCAAGGTTCTGCGCTTGATTGGAAAAGATTTTCGCATGGCGAAAGAGTTCGTGGTCTACGCCAACAAAATGATCCATCGACGCAATGACCCGCGAGGCGTGTCGATCTCAACCGTTCACCAGGCCAAGGGCGGCGAATGGCGTTCGGTATATCTTCTCGGGGCCAGCGCCAAAGGTTTTCCGCATCCAAAGGGCGATCCCAAGGAGGAGAAACGCATCTATTTCGTGGCGGTAAGCCGGGCGATAGACACCCTGCGCATTTCGTTTGCAGGAACCCCGTCGTTATACTTGCGACGGTATTTGACGAACGAGATCATGGACAAGCTGCGCGATCATGCAACAGAAGTGGACCGGCTACAAGAACAAACACAACTTTTTTCGTGAGGTTAAAATGAGCAGCATGAAACCGCATCTATACATCAACAGCAAGGGCTACTTTGTTACCCGCCACTCATACAGCGGCAGCGATTCGTTTAACTACTGCGCGCGGAAATACTACCTAGAGCGCGTGCAGGGGTGGTCGGAGAAGGTGGTGCGGTCGGCCACATTCTTCGGCACCGCTTTGGAAAAAGCAGTGACGTTCTGGCACCAGCATCGGCAAGATACTGCCGCCGCTGTCGCGGAGTTCGTTCGCTTGTGGGCGGAACACAAAGACAAACCATACACCTACTCCAAGACCGATCTCGACTGGGACCGGCTCAACCTGACAGGTCAGGAGCTGCTGCGGCTGTACACGATCCGCTATCCCACGTTCCCTTACGTGGTCAATAACCCGCTCGATTTTCAGGTGGAGACCAACTTCGAAGTGTTCCCCGGCACCAAGCTGGCAGGCATCGAATTCACTTCGTACATCGATCTTGTCGCCCAGATGAAAGACAAATTCGAACCGATCATCATCGATATGAAAACGTCGGGCAAGGATGTACCCGAGTTCACAGTGTTGGACCCGCAGTTGCGAAGTTACTCCTGGGTGAAGAGCTGGCCGAATGTGGCGTTCTTGTGGTTCCGGAAGATGGGTCGCACGATCTCCAAGGGGGATACTGTGACGTTCCTGGAGCCGTATGCCGATCTGCAGCCGGGCGATAACGCGATTGTTTTGGCGACAGATGATTTCGGCATCTGGGTCACGCAAAACCAACGAGTGGTGGATGAGATCGATGCTCAGTTTAAGGGGGAAAGCAAAGCTGTGAAGGCGGCGCGGCAAGCGTACATCGAAGCCAACTCAAGTCACGCACCTGAGCGGGTCATCACCAAGCAGAGAGTGCAGTTCAAAATGGCGGTCATCACTCCCGAGAGCGCCGAAGATATAGGTCGGTCGATCAAGAGGGATATCGTCAACATCGTTGGGGCCAACGAAAAGGAATTCTGGCCGATGCAATCGGGTGTTAGGTTCCCGAACGAAAAGTGCCCGAACTGCGCGATGCGCGGAATCTGTGCTGGCAAACCGGAGCTGCGGGACACGCTCCTAGTTCGAAAGCAACTGGATGAGTTTGACTTTGGCAAGGAAAGCGAGTAGAATACACCATGCCTAAGCGGATCGTGGACGGGGACGCCCTCTGGCTCTCCGAAAAAGTGCGCAGCTTGCCAGAAGAGTTTCGCCTTCACTACGCCAATTGGATTCCTTTGGCGCGGGAGAACGGCGTCTTCGAAGCGAGTCCGCAACGCATACAGGCCCAAGTTTACAGTTATCTTAGGCCAAATTTCACTGTAGCAAGCGTGCAGCGCGTGCTTAACGCACTGGTACGCGCCGGGCTCGTACGGCTGTACGACGCCGACGGCAAAACTTGGGGATATTTTGTCGGAATGGATAAACCCGGTAGGTTGCCTGAATTGAGATACATAGAGCGGTATAAGAACCTGCCGCCCAACCCACCCCAATGGGTCATTAACGGGACTGATCCGGAGTAGTCCGGACTACTCCGTAATACTCGCCGAGGGTTTGGTTTGGTCTGGATAGGGATTAGGTTTAGGATTAGGTTTAGGAGCCGGAGGCCCAGAGATGCTCATCAAGACACTTCCCAAAATCGCGGCCAGGGTATTAAAAAATACCTGGGGTGTGCTGCCGCAAATGAAACCACGGCTGGAGCTGGTGGAGGAAGCCTACGGCGCGGCGGCGGTGGAAAAGGACTTCGAACAATGGTGCGAGGAAGTCAAAGACATCAACCCTCGATTCCCTGTGCCCGAGTACTTGAAGTTGATCGATTCCCGGCTGGGGTCTGTGCCGAAGGAGGATGAGCGTGATCCTCGGGTCGAGGAGATATCTGCGCTGACGTACAAACTCACGCGCCGCCCTGCGCCCCCGAAAAACGTGCGAGAGCTGCTGTCCCAATACTCGCTGGAAGAGATTGCGTCCGCGTTGCAGGAATATGTGGAAGGGATCGAAGATCGGGAGTTGGCGTACGCGGCGAGAACTTTTTTTGTGGACGGCGGGTGTACTGCAGTGATTATTTCGCGGCGACAGCGTGAGGCCGACCGGCAGAAGCAAATTCACAAAGATGCGGAGGAGAAACGTCTGATCGCAGCTTTGGTGGAGAAAGAGCGGTTGAAAAGCGAGGAAGAGGATCGGCTTCTGGAAGAAAGCGCGAATGAACCGAAGCCCACTGCGGCGCAATTGTTTGGGGAACCGCTATGACAAAATTTTCAAACGAAGACCTGACTCGTTGGAAAAAAGAAATTAACGCGGGTCCAGTCATCGCTTCGCGGATGACGTTGCGCCGCGAGAACGCGGAATATGTGGGGTTGTGTCCGTTTCATGAAGAAAAAAATCCCTCGTTCAAAGTGTATAGACTGGACGACGGGTGCTGGGGCTTTAAGTGTTTCGGTTGCGGAGCCAACGGAAATGTTTTTCAATTCATTCAGAAAAAAGATGGCATTTCCTTCACCGAAGCTGTAGCAAAAGTTTTGGAGCTGGCTGGTGTGACAGGATGGGAGAGCGGCAAGGTTCAGGTCGATCAAACGTTTGGGAAAATACTGGACAACACGAAAGACCTCGTGACGTTTCCCATCGAGAACTATACCCAGTCGGAGAAAGCTTTGCATGAGTCTGCAGCCGGGCAAAAATGGCTGACGGATCGCGGGATCACCATGGACGCGGCGCGCCGACTGCATCTGGGATTCATCCAAGATGCGACCATCGTGGCGGGTACGAATCACCCATGGGCCAAACGCGGCTGGATCATGTTTCCAACTTTGTCCGACGACGGTCACACGGTGATTTCGGTGAAGTACCGGAGTCTGGTAGGCAAGAAAGAGATGCTGGATCAAAAGTCAGTCTCCGGCATTCTGCGCGCGAAGGATACCGCCACGGTGCTTTACAATCTTCGCGAAGTGAATCCGATGGAAGACGTGTGGGTTGTGGAGGGGGAGCCCGATACGCTGGTTATCTCTCAGATGGGTTTTCCTTGCGTGGGATACCCGAGCGGCCAATACAATCCCACGGCGGAAGAGCGGGACGTGCTGATGAAGTCCAAGCGCAGGTTTCTAGCGGGAGACACTGACGAAGTAGGCGCAGCGGCCATGGATAAACTTTGGAAGGAGCTGCGAGAAAACACTTTTCGTATCCACTGGCCGAGTGGGTGCAAAGATGCCAACGACACCTTGTTGAAAGAATGTGGCGGAGACCTCGCGAAATTCGCAGAGTTGCTGGATCAACTGAAAACGAAAGCTCTTTCGCAACCGATTCCAGATTACTACGACATGATGGAGTCTTTGGAGGGCTGCGACGACACGAACCCGATGGATAATCCGCGCCGATTACATTGTCGCACGAAGGAAGTGGATGAAATGGCCGTCACGCTTCCTGGCAACGTGGTGAGCGTGTTTGCCAGCTATACAGGCAGCGGGAAAACGACGTGGTTGTTGGATGAGATTGAGTTATACGAGGCGATGCAGTTCGGTTCGGTTGTGGTGAACTATTCGGCGGAGTTGTCGGTGCAGGAGCTGGCTACTCTGGTGGCCGCCAATCTGACCAACACGGATCGGTTGCAGATCGGAAAAGTGCAGTACAAAAAAGCTGCCGCAAAACTGCAAGCCGCTCATGCGCGTTTCTACGTGGGATATAATCCCGATTTGAATCGCATTGGGATGGTGCTGGACTCGCTGGAGTGGGCGATCCGGAGACTTGGCGCGAATATCATCGTGCTGGATCACTTGCATTTCTTGTGTCGCGGCGAGAAGGACGATATCAAAGCGCAAGCCGATGCGATGCAGCGGATCAAGAACATCACCCGCAAGTACGATGTGATTTTCATCGTGGTGGGGCAGAGCCGGAAACCCGCGCAAGGGAATCGCGGCAAATCTTCGGAACAATGGGACGCAAAGGGCAGCGAAACGTTCACCTCAGACGCTACCACTACGTATCACATTCATCGGGCGCGCAAGAGCGACATTGACTGGGAGCATCCAGACACATGGCCTGCGGATATCTTGGAGAACCGAACCGAAATTCGTCTCGATAAGTGTAGAACCAAGGGGCCTGGAAAAGCAGTGGCGTTGCAGTGGTTTGCTGGCAATGTCGGAAAGTTTTTGCCTTATACGAATCAGACACCGGATACGCCGCCTGTTCAGCACCCGGCGAATTCCGCAGCTCAAGGCCAGTTCGCGGAGGAGGATTTCCACTCCGACGAACCGCCAATTGTGAGGGACTTCGATGTCCGTTAAAGTCGTGAAGGTGAATCAAAGACGGGATAATTTCACGGTGTATATCGGGAGAGAGTGGTCGGACGTTTTTCTCCAATCTCCATTTCACAACCCGTTTCATATAGGGCGGGATGGAGATCGGGCGGAAGTGATCCAAAAATTCGTAGCTTACTGGTATGCGCCTGAACAAGCGCATTTGCGCCGGTATGCGTTGGATCGAATTACCGAAAACGACGTGTTGGGTTGCTGGTGCGCCCCTCTGCCGTGCCACGGAGAAATTATTGCAGGCTATATCAAGTGGAAACGCCAGGAGACGCGACTATGGTGGTAAAAGAACCTACAGACCCAGCTTTGCGTTACACCTCGCCGGAGAATCGCGGTGTTTGCGGTTTCTGTGGCGCAGAAGAGGGCGGCTACGCCAAACGGGACGAGAGCGGAAACTGGCAAGCGTCCTGTTGGGCTTGCGTGCGGCCAGCGGCTGCGAGTGCCCCGCAACCTAAACGGCGGTTGATCGGATCGCTGGCGAACAACGCGGTGGTGGTTTCGGACGATGCAGAGCGAGTGGTGCGATAGGAGAATCCATGTCTACAGACAGTTCTATCCAGCATGCTTGCGGAGACGACGCGCTCCGGCTGGTAACCAAGCAAGCTGCGGAGATGGCCAGTGCGGAGGATCAATGCGAGCGCGGATACGCCCATCTCGGCTGGCTGTTGCTTGAGGTTTCGGAGATGCAATACTGGAAAGTGCAGTACGACACGTTCCGCGAATATCTGAAAAGCGTAGCCGAAGTCTCGAAGAAAACCCCCGGTCAGCTGCAGCAATATTTTCTCACTGTCCGTGACCTGAGTGACACGTTTAAGCCCGCCCAGTTGGAGAGCATGGGGATCACCAAGGCAATTAAGCTGAGGGCGGCTAAAGACTACGCTATCGTGTTGCCAGCCTCTGTGGTGAAGGCAGCCCTTGATCCAGCAGTTACGGTGAGAGAACTCAAGAAAGTGATCTCAGAGACTCTCAAGATGCCTGATGAGGAAGGTGACTGGATGGATTTGGAGATGGAGTTTATGGTGACTCCGGAACAGCGGGCTCTGTTTGAACAGGCCATCGACGTGGCGATGCACACGGACCCGTTGACGAAGTCAACCATCTCGCGGTCGGCGCAGATGCTGGACGTGATGACCAAGTTTGCGCAGGAATTTTTGGGCGCGCATAGTGGAGACGGGCAATGAGAACTCCTGGACGAATGGAATGGGTTGAATTGGCTCCTGGTGAACTGCGAATCGTTCGAATTTTTCGTAACAAAAAAGACGCCCTTATCGAACAGTATGTGACCCACTGTTTCATTGTCCAAGTGCTATATCGTGAAGCTGTCGGAGCCATTCGGTATCAAATTTGGCTGCGGTCTCGCGGCGAATGCGAACTTTGCGCCGCGCCGATCACTGAGGCGTCGGGGCATATGCATGAGAAACAACACCGGGGCCGAGGCGGAGAAATCTCGCTCGATAATTCTGTTTTCATTTGTCAGAGATGTCACCAGCGCGCACATGCGGATCGAAACCCGCGATGGTCAGAAAAGTCTTGACAGATTTGAGTTTTTCTGGCAGGATACTGACTGAGAGCAACACCCCGAGACATCGGGTTTCCCTACGGAGGCGGGTCGTTTGAGCAGACGGCCCGCTCAAATTCTTGCAGGAGGAGTTATGGGACACAATGTCGGAGTAGCCGCAGATCGAGCGGTCAAGAACAGCGAGCGCGTCAAGCCAGTTTCCCAGCGCACACCAGAAGAACGGCTGGCGAACATTCGGAATTTGCTAGCGGCAGGCCTGGCGGTGCCGCCTGTCGAGCAAAAGTTTCTGTTGGCGCAATACGATAGTATTCAGGCAACGCTCGTGCAAAACACGAGAGTGCTTGAATTGGCCCGCGCGACGGTGGAACTTGCCCATGAGGAGATCGAGAGTCTCAAGGCCCAGATTGCGCAGTTTCGCACGGTGTATGAACAGGAAAACAGCAGCACCACGTTCAAACTGGAGCGAGTGCCGGTAAATGAACTCATTTTGGAGACCTCAGAGGGCCAGTTGATTCGGTTTGAGGGCGAGGGTGGCGCGGTTCCGGCGGAGCCGATTGCGTAATGACGCGCTTCGAATCATTTTTGCGTCGGTACCTCCAGTTCAAAGAAATCGGCTGGACGGAGATCGGCGAGAAGTTCACACGGTATGCTTTGTGCCGCACGCCGTGGTTCAACATCTATCTGCACCAGCTCTACGCGCCGAACTGGCACCCAGAGTGCCACGATCACCCCTGGGGTTTCATTGCCATCTTGATTCGGCGCGGGTATTTGGAGCGGGTGGGAGACAAGAATTACCGCCGCAAGGTTGGGTCGGTTCTGTTTCGCCCGGCCACCTTCACGCACAATGTGATTACGCCGTACGGCACCTCGTGGTCGATCATTTTCACGACACCGAAGAGCCGTGACTGGGGATTCAAGCCCTGCGACCACCATTTGTCGCCATTAAATCCAGACACGTATAGGGGAATATACACCCATGCTCCGAGATAAAGACGGCAACAGGTTGTTTCGCAAGGTAACTGTACGGATCGTTTATCCGGATTCGATCTTTCCGACAAAGACGCTCATCCAGCACGCGGGCGCGCGGCAGGGTTTTGGTCCCGAAGGGGTCGATCAGATTTTGAATGGCATTGCGGACCAGCTTGAAACTTTGTATCCGTGGTGGGAGTTCCAGGTTGTTGAACTGACTCCCGAACACCGGACGGCGCGGTACGTGTTCACTTTCGCAGGTTACCGCGCAGGTTATGTGCCGCAAGATTTTGGAGCTGCGGTTGCTCCAGGAATTAACCCACAAAGCAGCAGTACGCTCGACCTTGGGACGGCGGAAAGTACCACACCGGCAGAGGAAATGACCGAAGCCGGGAACACACTGTCGTAACCGCTGTCCCGAGAGCGAGTGCCTGGAGGAAGAAATGGCCCACGCGATGTACGAGGTTTGGGAAGACCCGATAGGGGATGACGATAAATCCCCGTGGTGCGCGCAGATGGTGAACTATGCGCCTCGTTTTCCCACAAGGAAAGCTGCGGAAGACTACGCGGCGACGATCCGGAGGAATCGCGAGAAGGCCGGGCTCAAGTAAGTTTGAATGGCTCGCGCCAGCCGCAGACCAGAGGCCCGCACTTGCACGCAAGGCAGGTTGTCACGAACGGTTCCCAGCATAAAGTGAAACAACAGGTCCATTCCGCGCCGCAAACGCCGCAGACATGAGGCTGGCTCCACGATTCTTCAATCTTGTCCGATTTCTTAGGCGCGGCCATGTTGAGATAGTAGCAGAAAAGGCTTGACGAAGTCAACAGGAGTCTGATACCATGACAAACATGAGCGACGAGATCAAAGTTGTATACCGAGATGTTGAGATTACGTACGTTGAATACTCCAATACATGGAGTTTCGAACTGCGCGGGCGGGAGAAAAACGTTCCATCGTTGCAAGCGGCCAAAGAGGAGATTGATAAGCCGGAACCAGAGAAAAAGAAACCTTTCGTCAGGACCGAAGCATATATGTTCATTTCGGAGTTTTTCGATCCTGAGCGGTTGAACTCTTTTGAGAAGGTTCGCGTCACTTCGATAGCGGATACCGGTGTTGGCGTTCGAAAAAAAATGTGGGTGATCCGAGCGAACGGGCGGCGGGAGCAAGTATGCGCGAGCGAATTGTTCATTATAAACCCGTCGAACCTAGAAATCATGCACGAGTATCATGTCGAGGCGAAGCATATCAACCGCCTGCGTAACGAACAGGACATGCGGCTGAAAAGTCTGACGCGGATTGAGATTCCCAATGAGTGAGCCATGCACGGCCATTGCGATCACACTGGACCCCGCACACGAAGGCGGGTTTCAGGATAACCCGAACGACCGCGCCAATTGGACTGGCGGCCAGGTCGGGGTGGGGCAGCTCGTCGGGACCAAATACGGAATCACCGCTTTGGATATGCCTGGGACCGACATCAAGAATTTGACGGTCGAGCAGGCCACGGCGTACTATTTGGAACACTACTGGAAGCCGCTCTACGCTCAGATCGAATCCCAGGCGATTGCGAATAAGCTTTTTGACATGGGCGTGTTGTTCGGGGTGGGCACGGCAGTGAAAAGGCTCCAGGAAGCTCTCGGGATTTCCGCCGACGGGGTTTTTGGACAAGGAACCTTGGAAGCGACGAATAGTATCCTCCCTTTTGTTTTGTTGGGGCGATTTAATCAAGAACTGCGTAATCACGCGATCTGTGTTGCTGCATCCAACCCATATGATGCCCATGATCTAGCAGGATGGCTGCGAAGAATCGATTCGTAAAAAGGACTTTTCAAAGCATGCATAGAAGGACAAATTTGACCGAGTCGGCGCGGGACAAGGCTCATCGCATCATTGGAGCCAATCAAATAAATACGCCGACATCCAGAATTGAGGGGCCATGGCTGGGATACCGCGACTCTATACGTTTAAGTGCAAGCACGGGCATTTAATGGATCGCGAGTTTCCCCCAGGAACCTGCGAAGATGACGAAGACGAAACGGTATGCGAGGATTGTCTCAAAAATCATGCAGTGCAACCCGCGTACGTTGTGTTCATTCGGTCCAAGCCCAGTGGAGAAAAACTGAATGGCCGCACAAACTCATAAGTACTACTGCCACTATTGCCGCCGATATCTGATTGACGGCAGCGTGGCAGCTCTCTCGAAGCGCGTAAACGGGCACAACAACGACATGCACCCGGCAGATTACGCAAACTGGACCCCCGAGACTATTTTGTTGTCCGCGCACTACGTTTCCCCCTCGACCGGTGACGAGACTATGGCTCCGATTGTTAAAGCTGCGGAAGGATGGGGTAGGAAGCCACCTGAGCCGAAGATCACCGATGCAGATCGGGCGTTCCTTGCGAAAGGCGGAGTGCGATGGGATTGAAATTGTTCCTGGTGTGGATCGGAATCGTGTTGGCCGGTGGTCTCGTTGATCGCTGGTGCGCGATTTGGAGGAACTGGGATGACGGCGACTGAAGAAAAACTTCTCGAATTGGGAAACGCTCTAGCTCGAAGCGTCGGTCACGTCGCGGGGTCTGGCTGCCCAAAAATGTCTCCCGTGATTCCCTGCACTTGCGGCTCTGGAGCGGAACAAGCTCAGGCCCTGCACGATTGGTGGCATCTTTCGCGGGAGATGCAGGCTAAAAAAATCTCTTGACAAAGTTGCCGGGCCGTTGTAAGCTCGCCTTGAGAGGTGCCTTATGCGAAATCGCTAATCTCTGACCTCATAGACAGATGAGACAACCTAAAAGAGAAGCACGACAGCGGGGCCTTGGAGGGGTTAAACCCAATGAAGAGGTCCCGCTAATAGTTTGGAGCCGAGCATGACTCACGATCTTTTTTCGCCCGATCACTTCGCGCAGAAAACCTGGGAGCGCGTGCGTAACGCGAAGCCCGCAGATTTTGAACCGTGGGAAGAGGCGCGCGAACGCTACATCGCCGAGAAGGTGCAGCCGCTGCTTGCCATGTACAGGCAGGGTGACCATGATTGGTTCCGCGATTTCAATCGGCGGCGCGGGCAGTGCATGCATGCCAGCGATTTGATCTTGCGATTGCAGAGGTTGAATCCCAACATCTCAGTGCAGTTTCAAATCAACTTCCCGGACGACTGGGGCTTGTATGCAGCTTCTCTTGGCCGCGTGCAGTTTCTCACCGGTTTCCCGAAAGGCTGGTTGACCGAATTCTCATACGCCATGGTGGATGAGCGCGATCTGCCCACCGAAGAACGCAGGGGGTGGCGCACGGTCCTCATCTACTGCTTGATGAAAGGTGCCATCACCTGGAAGCAGGTGGTTGCAGAGTTCGGCGAACCGAACGATGCGTGGAACGAGATGCGCTGGCAGGAAGTGACTGCTGACTTCCGGCACGGCGGAGATGAGATTGTGCAGCGGAATATTGCGAACGTAGTCCAGCTCTGAACCCCCAGTTGCTGAAAACTTGTTACAGTTTTTGACTAATCTCCCCATAGGTGTAGAGTATTCAGTGTGAGCCTTTTGAGGAGTAGTCAAATGCCAAATGAGCATGACGCCAACCGTAGTTCTGCCCTTTCGCCGGAAGCTCTGGCGATGATTAACACTGCCACGGCGCAAGCTGTTCAGGCCGCCGTGAAGAGTGTCTTCGAAAATCTGGGACCCGTCCTCAAGGATATGGCGATCACCCCCGAAAAGTTGCGGGAAGCCAACAAGCCGTACGAGGACCCTGCCAAGATCGCCCGCGAGATGCGCGAGTCGCTGAAGTCGAAGGCGGATGAAGCCGAAATCCAGAAGATGAATAACGCGCGCAAGGCCGCGTGCCCGCACCTGGACAAGAACGGTCGCTCTGCCATCTGCTTGGTTCACAATCAGCCGGATCATCAAGCGCGCGGCGTATGCGTGGTTTGCGGCGATTGGATTCACCCGAAGGAATGGCGCATCGGAGTACCTGATGAGAAGAATCCGCGTGGCCGGGCCTACTTGGTCGAGCCGCACAAAGATTACCGAATAGTTTTGCAGCTGGAGTCCATGAACTAAGTGTAGTACTTTCTGATCGACGGGGCGCAGTGATTGCCCCGAGCAGTTAAAAAAGGAGCGATCATGCAAAATGATTTGGTTTTCTCTGTAGTTGAGATCAAAGCCCTGGGGTCCGGTCTCGGTCGTCGTCTCTCTGTCCGTTTAGACGGAGATTGGCTGGACCGCGCCTCATGTAATTCGCAGGGTGCCCCTCAACCTGCCGCATATACTATTCATGCGGTCTTGCCTTATTCTCCAGAATATGGTACACTTCAAATTGGTCAACGCTTTGGGTTGGTTTCTGTTCCATTTCCTGAAATCGGAGAGGCAGGTTCGCGATGAGTGCTAAACCGAACGGCATAGTATTGTTAGTCCCTACGAGCGGACGCAACGTCTGCATCGAATGGGCAGCCGCGATTTCTTCACTGAGCTATCCCGTAGGGATGAACCATTATCTCTACATCAGCAAAGCCGACCCAACCGGTGGTCACACCCGCGCTGAACAGCGCGAGATGCTGGCGGATATGGCGTTGAAGATCAACGCTGAATTTATGATGTGGATCGACGATGATACGATCCCCCCGGCGACTGCCGTCCAAGAACTGTGCTACGTGCTGGCGCAGAATCCGAAAGCCGCGATTTGCGGTGGCATCTACTGCACCAAGGGTCATCCGACCGAACCCATCGTGTTTTTGGAACTGGGCGGAGGACCACACTGGCTCTGGACCATGGGCGACATTTTCAAATGCGCCGGTCTTGGGACCGGATGCATGATGGTTCGGACCAGCGTTTTGAAGGAACTTTCCAAGCCGTGGTTTCAGGACATCGCGAAGGCCACGCTTGGTGAAACCGAAACGCGCAACGGGGAGACGATCAACGTTGCCGCTCGGACGGGCACGGACGATCTATATTTCTGCAAGAAAGTTGCAGAGGCCGGGTACGACATCATTGCGCATGGCGGCGTCCTGCCGGTTCATGTGGACTACACCAACAACGAAAACGTTCCCTACAAGCTTCCGAAGAACTCCTACCCCGTAACCAGCTACGCTGAGAAGCTTGCCGCACTCAACGCTACGCTGCCGCCCGACAAACAGAGGATTCTGCTGCCATGACTGATCTCGTAATCGGATTCGCCGCTAACTACGATTGGCCAGCGTTGGAACCGTTTGCTGTTTCTCTTGCCCGCTCAGGCTACACGGGCAAGAAAGTGTTGTTTGCGCAGAAGCTTACCGCAGAGGCCTGCGAGCATTTGCAAGAGCTGGGGTTTGAATTGCTGCCCCTGCCGGTTTTGGATTACTCCGACGCGCAACTACCGCTTGGGAGTTTTTTTGCTTACGTCGCGCGCTTTCTTCTCATTCATCGATACCTGTACGACCATCCGCAATACCGTTTTGTTGTTACCTGTGACGCCCGCGATGTGATTTTTCAGTCAGACCCGATGGTCTGGCTGGAGAAGAATATCGGAGACGCGGGGTTGGTCGCTGCGTCCGAATATATCTATCACTGGGCGCAACAAGGAAACACGGCCTGGGTGAAAGCTGGCTTCCAGGAAGTTGATTCGTGGATGATGTCGCAGATTGTGTACTGTTCTGGTTTCATTTCTGGCAGGGCAGAGTACATGAAAGACCTTTGTCTGGCGATCTATCTGATAGGGCGGCATCTGACGGGGAAAATCTGGGGCGCGGACCAGCCTGCTTATAACGCGATTATGCACCAAAAGCCCTACGCCGACATAACCTTGGTTCCAACCATCGATCAGGGCTACTGTTTCAATCTTTGTGTTGTGGCCTTCGAAGAGTATCGCCAAAGCTTGTTGGAATCCCCGCCCCCGCTGGTTTATGGCTCTACCCGAACAGACGGAGTGAACCCGCCAAATATGTGGGATTATGATCTGGCCGATCTGAAACAGTTTGCGGTGCTGCACCAGTACGACCGTATGCCAGAACTCACCCAGCAGATTCGTTCGGAATATCGACTAGCCACTGTCGCCAAATAAGTTTTAGACTTGTCCCTCTATAGTAGGTGGTCACTACGACGCCCTGCAGGGTCCCTGCAGATTAAGAGGAAAACATCATGGCACAAATTCTTAGTTCTCGCGGGTACGATTCGTCCTACCGTGGATCGAATGCCCCTGGCGCGTTTTATCAGATTTTGACTTCCGACTTCGGTGAGCCTGCTCCCGGAGCCCCGACGCTGACGGTGCGCACCGCTTCCGGAACCATCACTTCCACCACATCCAACATCAAGTTGACTTGGATTACGGCGGAAGGCGTTTCGCTCCCGTCCACCAATACCGGCATTACGGTGAACTCGGCTGACGGCGGCGTGTCTATCGTCATCCCCACTGCTCCGACTACCGGAGCCCCGGTCATCGGGTACCAGATTTATTCGCAAGGTTCGACCGGCGCGCCTCTTTTGAATACCGCTGGCATCGTTCCCGCGCCTCAGACGTTCCAAACCACAAGCGGCCCGGTGATTGGGTTCCCGATCACGTCCACCACTGTGTTTCAGAACAGCTTTGGTACGGGTGCGGGCGTTCCTCTCGTGGACCAATCGGGTATTCAGCCTGCGCTGCCTTCGGTTTCGGCAGCTTCTGCTTCCGCGAGCGGCACCGCCGATTACGATTTCATCGTGCCCAACTCTGGGTCTCAGTGGAAGACGTACAAGTCCGTTGGATACATGAAGCCCTCGGGTGTTGCAGAAACGCCGGGCCTCTCCATGGTCGCGAACTTGGATTGTCTCGCCCCGCTCTATCCAGGTGCGACCCCAGGCACCAGCACCTACACGCAAGTGTCGGTGACACCAGGGACCTACATGGTGATGAATGGAAACCTGTTCATCTCCACATCCGCGACCGCAAACATCGCTGCCACTTTCATCGGCGGCGCAGCGTTCGCAGTCACCAAGGGCACGTCTGTAACAGACGGTTCCGTGACATGGCTGTGTCTCGGTAAGGCTGTCCTTGTCCGCGCTCACTTTATCAACAACGGCAGCAACGCACAGACACCTGTGCAGCAAGAGACCGACATTTTCCAGTTCTAATTTTCCATAGGGGCGTCTGGGTCGCTTCGGCGATCCGGCTCCTGCCAATTTTCGAAAGTAGTCAAATCACCGTTTGGAGGCAAGGCAATGAGCACATCACCCGAAGCACCCGTGGCGACACCAGCCGCCCCGGCAGCACCAAAGACTGCGATTCAGATTATCGAGCAAGAGTTGGCCAATTTCATTCAGCAACACGCACAGGCCATTTCCAAGGTTCACGCAATCGAAGGCGCAATTCAGGGAGCCCAGCATCTGTTGGGCAAGTTGAAGGCCGAAGCTGCCAAGGCGGAAGCTGCAACGAAAGCTGCAGTGTCTGACTTGGAAAAAGAGGCGGGTCAGGTCGAAAACGACGTGAAGACCGAAGCGAGCAAGGTCACGGAGTTCGTAAAAAAGGAATTGTAATTGATCTTCCAGAGATGCCTGCTCACATCACTGGATGCTCCGAACACGCCCTGTTTCTCCTCATAAGAGGGACAGGGCGTTTCTATTTCCTGAGTAGATCGAGAAGATCATGGCAAATTTCAATCTTGTTCCGAACGTGAATCAGACGACCACCATCCAAGCGATGGCGGATCAACTGAAAATTCACACGAAGCTCCAGAATTTTTTCAACGTTGGCGGGATCGACGGCCAGCCCATGCTTCGGCTGTGCGACAATGTCCAGCAGATGCTGTTGACGCGGCGCATGGGTTGGAAGTTCAACCGGGTGAATTTGGGAAGCAACAATCCTGCGGTCAACCCGCACTTTTTCGTGAGCCAGCAAGGCTTTCAGGACTTTCATCATGCTGGGGCATCGTGTTTCGCGCTCATCAATAGCGTCACGCCAGGCGGTCAACTTCCCGCAGGTGGGGCGGGCGTGGATTTGAACCCCGGCACGTATCAGAATGGCAACGCGCGCGTCAATTATGGTCCGTTCAATGGCGGCAATTCCTACGGGCCGACTGGGAACTGGCAAACCGCTGGAATCATCTTTGATCCGGTGGCCAACACTTTCACCGTGCAATTTCTCGATCCTCACCCCTTTCAATCGGCGAACATTGGGTCGTCGCAGATGCTGATCGCCGGTGTGGTGAATCCCGCGTACAACAGCACGTTCACATACAACCAGCTCACGCAAACCAGCCAGTGGATCAACAGCTACACGCTGATCGCCATCCCAGACAACTTCCATATCGTTCTGGCAGGCACGCCAGGGCAGTTCGGCTTTGTCGGAAGCATCTCCGCCAGCGGCAGCATTACAACGATCACGATGCCAAACGCGATGAGCCCCGGCGACATTATGACGTTCACAGGGATCACCACGAACTCCGCGCTGAACGGCAAGACGGTTACGCTGCTAACGGCTACAGCGTCCTCGATCACTTTCACGACTCCGACAGGCGTCACAATTACAAACGGAGCTGACACAGGAACAGTGTATGCAGCCCCATCGGGCGCGCCGGGCATCTGGAACATGGGCTGGGTCGAAGCCGCCGCGACCGCGGATATCAACAACCCCAGCTTTCCTCTGCCCGTCACGCCTATCAATGCTGTGCATCGGATCGCGCCCGAGTACACATCCACGGGCGATGCGTTGAATCTATCTTGTGAGATCGACTACGGTAACGGGGTGGTGAAATTCCGAACTTCGGAGCCAGTCAGCACGTACCCGTATGCGTTTAACGTGGTGTACCAGGCCAAGTCGCCGAAGTTCACCAGCGGTCAGAATGTGTTTCAGTGGCCGGATGACCTGTCCTACGTTTTGTTCGAAATGCTGTTGTGGCAGGGCATGCGCTTTGCGTACGGAATCACCTCGACCGAAACACAAGCGCAAATGCAAGCGGCGATGATGGCAGTTCAAGCGGCCATGGCGTCCGAGGATCGCGAGGATAATATCCAATCTTTGACGCCGAACTTCACGCTGATGGGTGGCCCGACCGGATAAAGACTTCGGGCACCTAAGTAGGGATACCCATGATTACGTTGACAAATGGTTTGCCGCAGGGTCCGAACGGTTTAATTGTGCCGAACGGCTCGATCAAGTTTCAACTGAACATCGACGCTACTGTGATCGCCGCGCCGGGCGGTTTCGTCGCGGCGGATATTCCTGTGGTGTTTCAGTTCAACGCGGCTGGGCAGATTCAACCAAATCCGCCCGCAGCCGCTGCGCAAATTTACAGCAACGCGGAGCTGAATCCGCAAAACTCGATTGGTCTGGGCACGTACTATTTGGTCACGTTCTACGATCAGAACGGCGCGCAGTTGAATATGTCGCCCATGTGGTGGCAGTTTTATGAAGCGGCAGGCTCGACGGTGGATATCAGTCAGATCACTCCGGTGTCTACCGTAGGAGGCAACGTGATTTTTTATCCGACACCAAACTTCACGAACAACATTGCGTGGAATGATATTCTTCCGGCCACGGGCAACATGGCTTTGAATAATGGGGCGTTCACGACTACGATCACCTCTTCCGGGTTGTTTGACATTGAGGGGCCGTTTCAGGTAGATGGTCCAGCTACGTTCACGGAGCAGATTACGAATGTAGGAGCTTTGATTATCTCCCCGACCACGATTTCTTTTGCGGCTCCCACGGTAACTCCGGCAGTCTCCGGCAGTTCGGTGTGGTCTTATCAAGTCGCTGCGTTCCGCTCCAATGTTTTGATTGCTCTCTCCGCTGTGGGTACCACATCAGTCGGAACGGCGACGTTGAGTGGTACGGATTTTAATACCGTCACATGGGCGGCAGTTCCAACTGCGGATACCTACGTGGTGCAGATGGTCGCGAGTCCTGCCCAGAATCCAGAAGGCATTTTCACAGGAGCGGGTATCGTGGCAGTGCTGAGTGCTCCCACGGTCACCTATAATGATGTCTCCGGGTTACCCCACTACGGTGCTGGTAATAACGCCTGGTTGTATGGGTCTGAGTCGGGTTTTGTGGGGATCACCACTGGGCTGCACATCGGCCCAGCGTTTACGGCCTTCTCCGGGGCGTTTCCCTTTACTGCCGACTTGGCGGCGGGTTCTCCGCTTGTTGTGAACTCCATCAGCAGTAATTCCGCGATTGTGGGAAACCTCCAGGTGTCTGGAGCGCAGTCCGGTTTTCCGAACTACCTGGCGACGGGATATCTTGCGTTAGAGGTCACCGCAGCTAACACGGGGTTATTCACCAGCGCGCTATACGTGGCTTCCGATTATACGGGTTCGACCGGAACCCAAGAATTTTTGTTTGGTATCATCGCCAGTCCCACGCATTCAGGTTCGGGCGCGCTGACAAACCTCGGCGGCTATTATTGCGCCTGCAACCCATATGGGACCGGCGCACTCGACACCATGTTCTGCTTTGAGGCCGACACGCCAGAGCCGCCAGGCGGAACGCTAGCAACAAACATCGGCGTCTGGATCAACGATCAGTCGGGCATCGCCACCAGCAACTACGGTTTGAAACTCGACGCGCTCACCAATGTCGGAGCCGGAAATTGGGCTATCTACGCCGACAACGGAATAGTAGATTTGGGCGGCAACCTGAGTACTCAAAACAGAACAGCCGCCATTAGCACTGTGAATCGGTCTTCTCCCACGTTCACGTTAGGCGGCCACTATTGGACGGGCTCCGTATCGGCGGTGGACTCCTGGACGCTGCAGGATTTTCTGTACCTCGGAGCCGTGTATACTTTGTCCGCTGCTTCAAACGCAGCCGGGGGTCAGACAACATACACTGGTGTTTTCATCCCGACGCTGCCAGTCGGCACAACGCTGACCATTGCGGGATTTTCGAATGCGGGTAACAACGGAAGTTTTACGGTTACGGACAATCGTGGAAATTCGCTGGTGGTTGGAAACTCGGGCGGGGTGTTGGAAAGTCATGTCGCTACGGCCACGGTGACATCAGGCAGTGGCAGTGCGCTGCTCTTTACGCACGCTGGGTCTTCTAGTCGGACCCAGATTTTGATCCCGAATGCTTTTAGCAACTACCCAGATTTGGCGTTCGAGGGAGACACTGGATTAGGATTTTCGAATCTGGGGTCTTCTGAACTGCAGCTTTCGTGCGGCCCATCGGCTGCCTTTTTGTGGACGACGAATACGTTCGAAGTAGGTGTTGGAGATATGTGTTTCGGCCCTGCCGGGGTCGCCATGGTGTCTCTGCACACGGACCCGACAACGACATACGCTTTGTCGGCGGCGTCAAACGCATCGGCGGGCAACACGACATACACGGGGGTTTTTTCTCCTGTGGTTCCTGTGGGGGCGAAAGTTAACGTCGGTGGATTTACAAACTTCGGAAACAACGTAACCTATGGTGTCACAGTCTCCTGCAATAGCACAACCTTAGTTGTGGTCAATCCCAATGGTGTAGCCGAAACCAAAGTGGCCTCGGTCTCGACCAGCAACCCGTGCTTTTTTGTGGGGCTGGGCGGATCGGCGGTTTCCGGCTTTACGGCGACTCTGGGGGTTCCGCCACAGGGCTACGATCCTCCCGCTACGGGAACATGGACAAGTAGCCAAGCCGGGCGGCTGTGGTTCAACACCGCCACCTCGCAACTGCGATACTGGGACGGCGTAGAAACCGCATCAGTGCCGGGCACGGTCGCCACATCGCACTTGACCGCGCAAGCCGCTGCGATCTCCGCGACAACCATCTATGCGGTTCCCGCTGCTTTGGGGGGCCTGTATGAAATTTCGTGGTCGGCGACGGTAACGGTTGTGGATGGCAGCTCATCCACACTCGGTGGTGCCACGGGCTTTCAGGCGAAGTACACAAACGTGAATGACTCTGTAGTGAAAACTACCAACCCCACAACCGCGACGATTTCAGCCGGAAATACTACGGCAACATCGATTGGCGGGACTGTTGTGGCCTACTGTAAGGGCGGCACGAATCTGCAGTATCTGTTCGGGTACACGAGCAATACTCCAGGGCAGATGAATTACGATTTGAACATCTACGTGCGGTACCTCGGATAAGACGAGATGCTGTTGGGCGCAGCGGTAACTGAAACAAGACTTTCCCTTCCATAAGTGAGGGTCTACCCTCAATCACATAGTCTTGGGTGTATCATGGCGCGCCGATTAAGCGCATCCGATCCGATCTTGTCCATCGATTTCTGGACATCCGGATTTTATACATATCGCTCGCAGCTGTTCGCTCCGTTCAAGGGAATCGGAGTCAACGTAGTGTCTTTCCACGACCCGGTGATTGCGGGCAGCAACATGGAAGACACCGACAAGCTGGAGTGGCAACGCCGTCCCGGCTTCTCTATATTCTGCCCGATCCCTCTCGCTGACGATGAAGTTGTCAATCAGTTCTATTCTTATCGGAATTTGAATGGTGTCGTGGTTTCCCTGTTCGACTCGACCACGCGCTTGGCCTCTTTCACGGATACGACGCTAACGCCCATTATCACGAAGACCACATCCGAACAGGGTTTCATCAGCGCGGTTGGGAATATGTTTTATTTCTCCGACGGAGCTTCTGCCGATCTATACAAGTTCGACGGGGCGAACGTCAGTGTCTGGGGGCTGGCTGCGCCGACTGTGACGCCTACAGTTTCAGGCATGGGTTTTTGGCAACCGTTTACCAGCAGCAGCAAAATCGGGACGATCCTGGACACGAATGGAAGCATCGAAAGCTTGTCCAGCGTCTTCAGTCCGAACGGGACGCAGGAGTCTCCGGGTTCCAGCGACATTATTTTCATTCCGGGCGGCGGTGGCAACGGCGGCAGCGCGGCGAACTGGGCGGGGGGCGCATTTCCCGGTGCGAAATATACTGAGACGTTCAACGATTGTTTTAGCCACTACCTGTTTTTGAACAGCTTCAATTTCCATATTCCGGCTGCAGCTACCATCACTGGGATCGAAGTGATTCTGTACAAGTACGCGGACAATGTCGTCAATCCGGCGAGTTTCGTGCAAGATCGGAACGTGTTCTTGGTGGTTGGCGGAACTCCTGTGGGGTCGGATCGCGCGAAGGTGGGCAACTGGACCGACTCAGGGCTCGTGCCATATGTGTACGGCGGTAAGACCGATCTGTGGGGGCTGACCCCCAGTCCTGCGGACATCAACGCCAACGGTTTGTCTGGATTCGGCGTGGTCCTGTCGGCGAATCTTTTTACATCGTCCGCGAACGTGGATGCGGTCGTGGGGGTTTCCTCGCCTGTTGCGCCGGTCGTCACGATTTATTTCACCGTGCCTTCCGGAACGCCGACGCCTGGATTGTCGGGCGCGACCGAGCCTGTCTGGCCCACCGCTGTGAATGGCGTCGTGACCGATGGCGGAATTGCGTGGAGCAATTTCGGTCCTATCGCGACTTGGTTTCCATTTACGAATTATCCCCCGCCGGTTGTGATTTTGGATATCAACGGCAATCTGCAGCTCGGTACTGCCACAACACCCGTGGTGTTGGCGTGGGACGCTGGGACGACCTACTCGACCGGGGACCTGGTGAGTTTCGGCGGCTCGTATTGGATTTCTGTCTTCCCCACGGCGAACATGGGGGTCGCGCCGAACTCTGTGACCACCGCGACAACCGGAGGAACCACTTCAGCTTACTGGGCTCCAGCATCTTCGCCAGTTCAAACAGGTCCAATCATGCCCGTGTGGCAAACCACACTTGGTGCGATCACCGATGATGGTGACTATGCGTGGGAGAACATTGGCCAGGGGACGGGTTTGGCTTTCGTGGGCTACTCCTATGTCTATGGGTACCGCACAGTCTATGGTCATCTGACTACATCCTCGCAGACGAGCCTGAATACCGGGGCGATCCTGGGGCCGCTGAACGGAAGCATCACCGCATTCTCCATTACCGGCGATGTGGTGACGTTTACGGGGAACAATAATTTCGTGGTTGGGAACGTGTTTGAAGTGACGGGATTGACGGTTGGGATATATCTGAACAACCAATCGTTCACAGTTCTTTCGGCGGTGCCTTCGGCAACATTCCCGTTAACGCAGGTTCAGGTGACGACCAACGTTGTGACGGTTACTGCCCTCAACAATCTGATAGCTGGTCAAACAGTGACGTTCAACAATGTGGCCTCTGCGAGTTTTCTCAACGGCGTGACCGCGACGGTGTTGGCATCTGGATTGTCGGGCACCCAGTTTGAAGTGGACCTGACGAATCCGGATTACGGCCCAACGGCGGATTCAGGAAATGTGGTCATCGTCGGAAGTTGGACTGCGTCCTTTATGCACGCGGACGTGGGTGCAACCACCGACACGGGCGTTGCGCTGCCGCTGATCGCTACCATCACAGGCATGGGGACGGGCTCGCCGCTCAGCAATTCGGTGGCCAATATCACAGCTGTGAGCGTGGCCGCAAACATTGTCACGCTCATCGCCAGTAACAACTTTCAACCAGGCATTTGGGTGACGCTGGCAGGATTGACGAACGCCACATTCTTGAACGGGATTCAGTTTCAAGTGATCTCCGTAGATAAGCTTGTGGGCACTTTGAACACTCAGTTCCAGGTGTTTCTTGAAAACGCGGATTACGTGCAGACTGCGGATACGGGGACCGCGACCTTCAACGCGATTGAGATTTACCGTACCAGCGACGGTGGCGGGGTGTATCTGTTTGATGGCGCGGTGACCAATCCCGGCGCGGGCGCAACATGGACCTACAATGATTTTGTGATCGACGCTGATTTGGATGTGCTGTTGGTGGCCCCCCAGGGACACCAGAATGATCCCCCGCCAGGCGGCGCGGGCTCGACGATCACGCCCGTGGGGACGCTGTCGGTTTATTGGCAGGGTCGCCTGTGGCTGGTTGTGGGGAACTTCGTCTATTTCGACGCGGGTCCGGACTGCACCAATGGTATCCCCGAGGAATCATGGCCCCCTGGCAACCGTTTCCAGTTCGCAGGCCCTGTGTTCGGTCTGGAGATCACAGCGGACGGCGTTGGTCTCCTTGTTTACCTGGCCGACAGGGTTGCGGCCATCTTGGGCGGCCCTGAGACAATTTCATTCTATGCGACCAATGCGCTGTCGAATTTCGGCATTTCCAACTTTAACGCGATCTTCCGCGATGGGTCGGTCATCGGGCAGTTTACTACACAGCGTCAGTATTTTGAATTGCTGGAGAAAGAGAAGCAAGAGATCGGGTCACACATCGCGGACTATTTGACCCAGAATTTCGACGCGGCGTCCACATACGTGACGATGCATCGTGACGGTCTGGACGTGGGTGTCTTCCTGAGCAACGGTGTGGATCAAGTTCTTCGGTTTGGAAGCAACATCAGTGCGTGGAGTGTTCCAGCCTTCCCCACCTTTGGTGCGGGCGCGCTGCGTTCGATTGAAACCGCAGTGGGTGTGTACAGCTTGATGTTGGCGACACCGCGTGGCGGAGTGACGGCCACCGTTGGCCCGGTGAATCCAACCTCCGGCACCAGTGTCGGCGCGGGAACCGCATGGCTGACACCCAACAATATCACGTTGGGCAATCCGGCAGATTATGCTACCGCGACCTTTGCAGGCTCAGGCACATCGGCCATTTTGCGCGCGGCGGGCTACCCTGCGGCGCTGAGTGTTCCCACAACGGCAGTGATCCAGGGTGTAACCGTTTCGATTGTCGGAAAGCAAACGACCGCCTCGAATCTGACTGTGACGATCACGCCGACAAATGCGGTTGCTGGCGCGGAGACTCACACGTTCAGCTTCGGGACGACGAACACTACGGAAACTTTTGGCAGCTCGACCGATCTATGGGGGATGCCGTGGGGAAGCCCTGTCAGCGGAGTGATTGGTTTTGACATCACAACCGCCAATACCGGGGGCGGCACGCCCGAGGTTTTTGTGGCCGAAGTCCGCGTTACCGTGACCTATCAAAATCCAGGGAACTATCTGTACGCGCGCGACACCAACTCCTGGGGTGACGCCGGAGTATACGGCGCGAATAACGGGACGCCGTACGACACTACGAACATCACAGTCGGCAGCATCACGCTATCTCAACCTGGCGGTCTGCTCATCCCACTGCAGCATGTCGTGGGATACTTCGACGCGGCAGGTACGCTTGACCATGGCGGTCCCTCGATCCCGAACATCTGGATCATGCCGAACGAGATTTCCGACGACGCGGGCATCGGATTCGTTTACTTGCCCGAGGTATCGCAGGAGCCCCCTACCGGGCAGAATATGCCGTCCAAGTCTTTGTTGTCCTTGCGGTGGCCGGTGAACATGGTGAACAGCAACACAATGTCTCAGTTTATCCATCACCTGCAGGTGAAGATTCAGTTTGAACCTGAGAATGCGCCGAACACGATCAAAGTGTTGGCGTTCAAACAAGATCAGTCATAAGGCGGTACTATGAAAACACAGGATGATCGGCTTCAACCGCATGCGGGATCGACACCCAGCTCTCAGGTTGTGTGGCCTGCGAATCGGCAGCAAGCCAACCAGATTCAACAGACCAAGGGTTCAGCGAAGCCCCAGACGTTCGATGTGAAACCAACCACGCAACCCAACCAGTCGGCGGTTGCGCCGCGCACGACCCCAGGACCTGTAACCAACATTCGGGTGGTTTCGACGCGCCCGGCCAACGGCCAGAAGACCATTACGGTGCAGTTCAATCATCCGGCAGCAGACCCATATTTTGCAGGTGCGAATATCTACCTGCGTCGCGCAGGGAGCCAGCAGCCGGTGCTGGTAGCGGGGGGCGCGCAATCACCCTTGACGTTTACGGTGCCGGTGCATACCGCGCCGCACACCATTCACATCACCTCGTTTGGCAACTGGGGGGAGACGGATGTGAAAACGAGCCCGAGTCGGCCCGTCCGGTTGATGTAGAATTAAGACTTTGGTTTCTTAATCAGGGAGACCTTTTATGAGCGGACAGTGGACCTTTCGGCTGGCAGTACCGGAAGACGCGGAAGCATTTGCGCGCTGGGCGGCTGGTAACCCGCTGATCGATCCAAAGGACTTGCAGACAGGGCTCAAGAAAAACAATCCGACGATCTTGTTTTTCGCAGTAGAAAAAGATGGCGTTGTGCAGGCGTTCGCGCCGCTGTACTGCCCAATGATCTTGGCTTATCTGGGTTTCAACCCTGAGGCGACAAGCGAAGACAAAAAGCAAGCGATGCAGACGTTGCTGGACGGGGTTTCGGCGTTCGCGGTGCAGTTCGGGATTCGCGAGATCATAACGTTGAGCAAGGAAAAATATCCTGTTGCGCAGTGGGCTTTGGCCCATGGGTTTGAGATTGATCCGCGCCAGCTTTTGAAATTAGACTTGAACAAAATTATGGAATCTGCAGAGGTACCAGCAAATGTGTAGTAGTGGCGGTGCTGTTGCACATAACGACGAAGCTCTCCAAAACGCAAGCCTTGCTGCGTACAAGGTGATGAATGCGGATTTTGGCACAACCTTCGCCGAACAGCAGCAGGTGCTTGGTCAGCAGCGCGCCAAGCTGGAGTCTATCGCAGCGAACCCGATGGGATATACGCCTGAACAACTGCATACGGCTACCACTTCGATCAACGATAATACGGCGACAGCAGCGAAACAAGCGATTGGTGCGGCGGCTTCCTACGCGGCGGCACATGGCGGCGCGGATATAGGTTCGGGTCCCACGGGCCAAATCGCGGGACAGATCGCATCAGGGGCGGCACAAAGCAAAGCCCAGCAACTGAGCGCGCTGAGTAACGCGAATCAGGAGATGAAGCAGCAAAATTTCAGGTATGCGATTAGCGGTCTGACCAATGTAGGAAGTGAGTACGGCAGCGAAGGCGGAACAGCCCTTAGCGGGGCTTCCAGCGATTCCAGCGGGGTGGTTAACTCAGGGTCGGGAGTCTTGGCGGCACAGGCCGCAGATCGCGCCAACACAATGGGACTGATTAAGGGGATCGCTGGCCTCGTCACCTCGCCTTTCACGGGCAACGCTTAAATAAGGATTTCTCATGTCCGAAAAAGTGAATTTGCAGCGGTCTTATAGCTCGTTGAACGAACGGCTCGCAAAACTGTTTGATGAGTCAGGCGTGCGGCGTTCTTTCACGATCCCGTACATTGACGGGCAGAAGACTGATGAACATATCCAAGCGGTTGGGCAGGTGGCCGCGCAAGCTGGCGGATTGACCAATAATTTGGTCACGTCATCTCATCATTCGACTGGGAAGGGTTGGGGAACCGGAGATGGCCATACGGTTGGTCATCCCAGTGAGAAGCTCCGGGCCACGGTGATCCCCCAGAATGACGAGAACGCCAAATCCGCGATTGAGGCGGCGCAGAAGTACCTGACAGACGTGGCAAAACTGGTTGGAGATGATGATCCGACTATCGTGGTTGCCAACCATCAGCTTGACCTGGTTAAGAAAACTGACGGCTCGGGAATGAATTTGCTGGACTTTGGTGTTATGCTGACTCAAATCATGTCGGCTCCTACGCAAGCGGTGGCGCGGGCACATTCCGGAACCAAGGATGGGGGGCATTCTCCTCAACTCCGGGCTCCCGGCGCGCAAGCGGCTCAGGAATCGACGGACGAGCCCCAAGGCGAGGCTCCGGCGGCTGGACAGGCATCAGAGGGTCAGGAAGCGGCTCCGGCAGCCCAGGCGGCTCCTGCAGCTAACGCGACCCCATCTGGCGCAGCTCCTGCGGCAGCGCAGGCACAAGGATAACGATCATGGACGACACATCCACAACTCCGGTAGCCACCCCCGCGCCCGATGACACGGCAGCGGCTGCCGCGCCTGCGCCCACAGCTCCGGCTTCTGATCCGGCATCGGTTCAGGCGCAGATTGCTCCTTTTCAGCAGAAGGAACAGGAGGCCTATCAAAAAGCTTCCGATTTGGCTAATCCTCCTGCCGCGCCAGCACCAGGACCGCATGCTCGGCTTCTTTCCATGGTGAAAGGCTTGGTACAAGGCTTGGCAATCGGGGCCGACGCTTTTGCTACCAGTGAAGCTACGGGGGGCAAAGAGGGCGGTGTTCAAGAGGTTCTGAAGGTTCGCCAGGAACAACAGCAACAAAAAATTCAGGCGCAGCAAGCCGCCACGGCGCAGCGCAACCAGCAGATTCAGCAACAGTTGATGGTTGGGGATACCAACCACAAATTGGCGCAGAACATCATTCTGTTGGCCACGTTGCCCAATGAATTGGCCAAGAGCGATCTCGAAGTGAAGGGCGCGCAGCAAGCGCAGGCGATAACCGGTGCCGATTTCCAAGCGGCGCACGGCGGCATGACGCCCCAGGAGTTCAGTACTGCTTTGTCCGGAACTGCACCCGCAAACGGCGGGCAAGGCGGTACCGCGAGTTCGTTTTTCACGACCACGGCAACTCAGCAACTGGGCGCAGCTCAGAAGATTTTGGGCTCGGACGATCCATACGTGCAGAAACTGCAGACCGTGCTTTCCGATCCGAAGGCAACGCCCAAGGATTTGTGGACGGCCACCAATCAAGTTCAAAATCAAGTTGGGCTCCAAGAGAAGGCGACCGAAGCGCAGACGAAGCGCGAGGCTGCGGCGTCCAACAGTCCCGTTGGCAAACTCTCCACACCTGAGGCTCTTGTGGCCCCCGGCGCGGTAGAGGCAATCAACGCGAAAATCAAGGACCCGAGCACGGACCCCAAAGACGTTCCGCGACTGCAAGCTCTGATTCCTCTGGCGCAGGCTGCGCAGGAACACAAAATTGCGTTGGACCGCCAGCAGAAGCAGATGGAGCAGGATGTGCAGGCGGGTGACCCTGCGGTTATTGGGCAGGAAATGGCCTCGGGTCTTGTTGCGCCATCTCAGGTTTTGAGCGCGCGTTCCATGAGTCGTCCATTTTATTCGAAGGTGCTGTCTGCCGCGAATGATGCAAGTATGAAGGCGACTGGGAAGCCCTTTGATGCCACGCAAGCAGAAGCTCAATACAAGTACGCGCTCAACCCGCAGACTCAGAATACACTCAACATGGTGGATTCACTGGAGAAGCCAGGCGGAGTCGCAGACATTCTTTTGGAAAAAGGCAAAGCGTTGCCTACTGTCGGGGTTCCTAAGTTCAACAGCTGGGAGCAAGCCCTGAGTTACCAAACAGGCGGCAAAGAGGTTCCTGCGTACATGCCTGCAGCGGTGGATTTTGCGGACATGTATTCGAAAATCATGGGCGGCGGCGTCGGTAGCGATTCCGCACGGCTCCAAGCTTTGAATCTTGTCCTGGCCGCACAAAACGCACCTCAGCGCGCGGCGTCGGTTGAGACCCTCAAGGATACACTGAAGCAACGCGGTGGCAGCATGGTGCGGGATAATCCCACGCTGAACGCCATGTATCCCAATTTGACGCAGAAGGTCAAGGCGTCCAATTTTGCGCGTCCTGCTAATGTTTCGGCGAACGCGAAACTCATGCAAGCTCCTGGGGGCCAGCCTCACTGGATCGAGCCTCAAAATCAAGCCGCCGCGAAGAACGCGGGCGCGGTTGAGATACAATAATGCCTCAAGACCCTTTAGCGCAACTTGGAGTTCCGGCCACACCTGCAGCGAATGCTGATCCGTTGGCTTCTCTCGGGGTGTCGGCAGCGTCGTCAAGCGGGTCTTCGCAGACCCCTCCCCCAAGCCAAGGTGTTCTCTCCACACTCGCGGACACGGGTGCGGATGTTGCGGCAGGGGTTGTCAAAGGCGCGGGCGATACGGTTAGCGGTGTCTCTCATCTTCTTAACAAAATTCCTGGTATCGGCGAAACGCTGGCTCCGTCCGCTGGTGTCGGGGCTCTCGATCAACTCGACACTTCGAAGAATACCGCCCAGTCCGTTGGCAAAGGGATTGAGGGAATCGCGGAGTTTGCTGCCGGGGACGAAGCCCTTGAGGGCGCGGCGAAGGCATCGAAGTTGGTGGCTCTGGCGCAGAAGTATCCGTTGATCGCCAAGACCCTGGACATGGCGACTGCCCATCCGTGGTTGGCGAAGATCATTACGGAAGGTGCGAAGGGTGCCACTGTTGGTGGTGCAGAGGGTACCGTCAAAGGTGCTCAGAAAAATCGCCCGGCTTCCGGCGCGGCAATCGGCGCGGCCACCGGTGGTTTGACCGGCGCAGCTGTTGGCTCCGCAGTAGGCGCGGTCGATGCGCTCAAAAGTATGAAAGTGAATCCATTCCGCGCCATACTAGAAGGAAAAGGTGTGGCACAGGAGCCTGCGGAAGCCGCGTTGCGTCAAGGCGTGCAGGAAAGCGCGCAAGCTGCGGGAGTCGCGCCAGCCGCGCAAGCAGGGATCGCTGCAAATCCCGTTCTGGCAGGCAACGAAACAGTTTTGGATGAACCGCTGCAACTTATCGCCAGCAAAGAAAAGAAGGCGTACCAAGCGGTCGATAAAACGGTTGGGTTCGACTTGAAAGAGGCGAAGCTCGGGTTGAAGAACGACCAATATAACCTGCAGCAGCTGGGAAACACTCCGGCGGATCAGGCCGCGCGTAAAACGCTCACGGAGTCCATCAACGACTCCACAAGCCGAATCAACCAGGCAGAAAGCAAACTCAAAGCGGCAGGCATCGATCCAAAAGCCGCCGATCAGATTCACACTGCCCGCATGGCCGGTGAGGATTTCAAGAAAGCGATTGTGCGTACGACCGCGCCAGACGGAACGATTAACGTGGATCAACTGCTCAAGCAGAGCAAGACATTGCGCTTTACAAAGCGTGGCGACCGATTGGCGCAGTTCATGGGGCCGAAGGCTGCAGACGCCTACATGCAAGAACTGCAAGCGGCTCAAGAGGCAGGTGTCCACGCCATGAAAGTGCAGAAGATCGCCAAATGGGTTGGCGGCCTCGCGGCCAGCGGGTTAGGGTTGGGTGCTGGGGCGGAGGTGGCTTCGCATTTGTTTCCGCCTACGCCGTAGTTTTTTCCTTTGCTGGTAGTTCCACGCCATCAATTCAAACATCGCGCAGAACACCTGGAAGATGCAGTACATGGCGAACAGTGTGCAGGCTATCGCAATCATGGTGTCTCCATTTTCAGTGGGTTGATCTCGCGGCATATGGGGCAGCGGCGAGGTGCTTTGCCGAAGCAAATAAACTCCATCTTTGGTTGAGCGGAACACAAAAAGCCGAAAGATTTGTCCTCTATCCTGGTCAGGATGTGTTCCCACTTGGTTGGTTTTTCGGGCTTCTGTTCTTTGCGAGCGGCAGGGCTGCTTCCCTCATCCACTACAAAGCGGTCTGTCATTAAGCCGTCCTTTTGCGGGTCAGAATGTTGACTTCGGGGCCGTCCTCTGCTGGGTCTATTTCGGCCACCAACTTCTGGGCGAGATCGGGGATGCCGAAAGCCATCAGAGCGGCGATAATCATTGTGCGTTCAGGTTTAGTTACTTCGATTTTTACTTTCATATGGTTCCCTCCATGTGCTGAGAATACCAAAGACCTAGTTTTTTGGCAATGGTACCAACGTACCGAAAATTTGGTGACTTTGCGTACCATAAGTGTAAGCAGGAGAATGTCTTGACTCGACCGACCTACTGCCCTCAATGTGCCAGCCGCTACGCGGAGATTCATGGGTTGTTGTATGCCATGGGTGAAGCGGTTGGGGTGCCGTGTAAAGATTCGTGGCATCGTGGGGAGACCTATGATCCCAACATTCTCAATTTGACGGAAGAGGATCGGCAATTTTTAGCAGATCAGTGCATCAAAATCTAACCCAGGTGATTTATGCACCCGCAACTAGACTTGATCGATCAGTTGATTCGTATGTTTGGCTGGCCCGCTCTATTGGGAGCTTTGGTTTGGGTTGTACGCAAGTGGGATAAGGCGACGGATGAGTTTCGTTTGATCCATGCCACTACCGTTGAGACGCGGCAAATGGTTGCCGACACGCTGACCGGAGTGAACACGATTCAGAATAACCATCTGACCCATTTGGAAGCGGAAGTGAAGGAACAGACACCGATCCTTGCGAACATGGACAAAACTTTGGCCGTGATCGCCGCGAAGCTTGAACGCTAAATCTGGACGCCCCAGAAGGCTCGTTGTTGAAATGGTACTTTCGGCAGCAGCTTCACGCATGACGAATCCGCTGAGATGGTGAACTGGCGTTCGGTTGGGAACTGCACCACGACCGTCAGGTGCTCGGTTAACACATTCATTTTGGTCACGGTGCCGCAGTATCCTGCCGCTGGCCCGGTTAGAATTTCCACGAAGTCTCCGCAGTGAACTATAGGCACGTTTGGCACATTGCCGGTCTTCATCATTTTTTGGATATCCTCGTTGGGCACGGTTACCGCGCGCACGAATCCCCCTTCATCGTTGCACATCGCAGAGAGTTCCGAGATGCCGCGAACGCGGGTCAGCGCGCGAACCAGAGAGGGCGACGTGCAGCGGGCAAAGAAATAGCCAAACTGTAGTTCGCCTTCTGCGTTCACTGGCGCGAAGATTTGGGCGGCTTTTTTGCCGAAGAGTCTTTTGCCCTGGGTTTGAAGGATCGGGGTGAGCTGGTCCATGCGGTGCGCCGACGATATCTCCAGCATGCACCACGGCGTGTCCTTCAACGTCTCGACCGGGCCGAAGGAGAGTAGCGGCGAAGTCTCTGCCGGGGGCGCGGCGAAGCGCAAGCTCTTAACGCGCCGGAGCCGAGAGACACAGCTCTTGCTGAGTCCTGCCTTTGTGAGAGACGCCTGATGGGTCAGGTTGCGCAGATAGGCACCCACGGCTACCACTCGAATATCCTTGTCCGCAAGTAGCGCGCTGATGGTTGGGCGGAAGATTCGGCGGATCGCCGGAACGGGAGCCTTGACTTTCTTTGCGATGGCCGCGTAGCTTTGAGTCGAGGCGTAGAGCAAGATCATGTCGGTCAGGCTGCCGTACGGTGTTGTCTCTTTGCCAGATTTTACCAGCAAAGGCCGGATCACCGACGCATCAGGGTTGAGCCCTAGCAGTATGAAAGCACCCATGGTCTGTTCGATGATGCGCAGGGCTTGCCACGTTCGCGTTTGGATGAACCCGTGGGCTTTGCCGATGAAGGCTTGTGATTTGTGAAGCACGTAGTACTCGACGCAAAGCTCTTGGAATTCGGGGCGCAGGGGCTCCAGCAGCTTGTGGAATTTTTCCGGAAAGTCTTTGGCGAACGCGGCGAAACTCAAGAACCCGCTATTTTCTGGCAGGGCTTCGGCACTGAGAAGCGCGTCCTCTTTGTCGTCTTCGTTTTTGCGCCGATTGAAATCTTCGAAGCTGGCGGCGTTGGCGACGTGATCCATATAGCTGGAAACACCTTGCGTGTTGTCGCCGCGCATGCGCGCTTGGCCGCGCAACCACCGGCCACCGAAGTGTCCATAGCTGCGCCGACCGAGACTACAAGGATTGCGCAAACCGCACGATTTGCTTTTCATAGGCCGCCTAGTCCGTCCAGGTATCGTTTTGCATTTCGCCAGTAGGAATCAACTAAAGCATTGAACAGCTTGCCGTGCCGCAGTTCGGGTTCAGCGACATGGACCATCTCATGCACGAGAGTTTTTCCCCAGCGTTTGTACGCGGAGTTTAGGAAAATCACGGGTCTGACACAGTTATCGTCTTGAAAGGTGATCCCGAAGCACATAGGGATCGTGTCTCTGGTGACGAGAGACACCGTGGCCTCGGGGAGTCGGTTGTGCCACAGTAGGCGATTGAGATGACGGTACGCTGCCGCAGGGGTCATAATGGGCCAATAGTACCAAAGTACTATCGGTTTGTCAAGGCAGGATTAAAGACCGAGCCATTTTAATTGTTCCTCAATTGGGTCTTTGGCGGGTGCCGCCGAGACAAGCACCAGCCCTTCGACCCAGCTCCAACCTCCGCCGATCTTTACCATCGGCAGGAATGGGCAGACCGCTTCGACTTCGAACACTTCACCGCCGAACACGGACTGAACGGAATCACCGAGCGCGATCATCTTTGGTCCATTCCTCGTGCAGCTTATCTACCAAATGCCTCGGGTAGGCCACGGAGAAGTGTTTTTCTATGCCCGAAGGCGGTGTTGGGATGAGCCGCGCGGAGCCTTGCTCATCGAAAGTTTTGTGGGTGCCCTCATATTGGCGCACCCAGTTGGATAGATCGACACCGCTTGGGAGTTTTGGCGGAAAAAGCCAAGAGAGAATTCGTGCGAACATTATCGCTTCACAATCGGCTGACGAAGCGAGCCGTCCGGATTGTTTTCGAAGTGGCCGTATCGGAAGCGGTCGCGCACCAGAGCCGCCGCATCGAAGGTTGGATCGTAGGCATTGCCGATTATTTTGTTGCGATCCGCTTTGAGCCAGCCTTTGTTGCCATAAACGGTGCCGGTGAGGATATCCACAAGAAACGCGGATGAACCGGAGATCACGAGATGGAACATAGTCTTTCCGGTCGTGAAGCGGGTGGTATCGTAGAAGCTGGTGAGAGGGTCCGCGCCATATTTGTTGATGTAGTCCCGGCACGCAGCTTGGTGCCAACTGGTGCAGAGATTTTCGATTGCCAGTACTTGTTGCAGTGTCGGTTTCGCCATCACAGCACCTCCGTTTGAAGTACTTGCACATCTCGGTGTTTCCACGTCGGCAGCACGGCCAGCACTTGCTCAACGCTGCCCGCCTTTACGTGGACGTTCTCAGTTCCGCGCACGGAGACTGTCAGACCTGCGCGTTCGAGTCGATCAGCGGTCGTGTTTACTTGCGTTGGCCCTGTCCAAACTTTGAGAAGTTGCATCGGGGTCTCCTTGATTGCGAGACTATGATCTCACGAGATCGAGTTTGGGTCAATAGTACAAAAGTCCCAGTACTAGGGCTCAAAAATAATGCTTGACATTTGGACTTGGGCCGGGTATATTGGAGGAGTTAATTCGAGGGACTTGGGCGGCACAGTAGGCTTCGGGAAAAAGGATCGAAGCCATATACCACCGGGGACCACGCGAACCGCCTCTTAAACAGAGTCGAATTCACCTCGGATTGGCTGGTGGAGGCGGGGGTAAACCTATAGAGGTCCCTTGCCCTAAACTTTCGGTGGGGTCTAAGCGCCTGCTAAACGCCGAGCCGAAGAGCCTAGCATATGTAGCACAGAACTAGGCGGGACCCCAAATTACGCTCGTAGAACGCTCATGGCGACCTAACTGGACGGCGGTTCGACTCCGCCCAGGTCCACCAGAGCGCATTCCTGTTCCGGGTCAACGGGACCAACCCGTAAGACCATTCGGTACGGAACAAACCTGACGAGGGGGAGTGCGCTTTAATGGTGGGCCTGACCCGGTTTCGACAGGTGGGTTTAGCGGTGGGGCTTTTTCGAGCCGTCCTGACAACGACGTGAAACTAGATCAAACTATAACTGTCAAGCAAACGCTTGCCAAGGTGATTGAGTTCGTCGTTCCGGTTCGCTCGCGCGAACTGGCAATGGCGGCTTAGTTGCCGGGAGGGGCTGCCCGCAAGGTGGCCCCTTCACATTTTTCGTGGTTCCCTGGATAATTACGACAGGGATTAAATCGGCGACCGGATGCGCACAGCAGCCAGCCACACCTTTTTTTTGGAGGAGACTTGATGAGCGAACCACAGGCAATGCTGCCTCGTTTTTGCGAGGCGGAAGGTTGTTCCAATCCTGGTGTTTATCTAGTCGAGTTTGAAGAGGGCCGGTCGGAATGGTTTTGCGAAAGCTGTTTGGAACCAGCTGAGGAGACAGAAGGTGTCTAAGCATCCTGGCATGGTTTTGAACGCGGACGGGTACCTGCGAATCAAGGCGCGTCGAAACGGATTGCGCGATCAACTGGCGCACCGCGCCTACGCTGCTCGCCAGCTCGGAAGGAAAACACTCCCCAGCGAATTCGAAGTTCACCACGAATGCATGAACCGCGCCTGCTGGCCGCCTACCGATTTTCATTTGGTGATCGTGGATCAGGCATTAGCACCGCATATGTACCAGAGGCGCGGCAACAAGAAAGCTCCGCGCCGGAGGGCAGCATGAGCGCCTATCGCGTGCATCGCTTGGAGTGGGAGCACCAAGAGCCCAGAGACTTGGAATGGGCGCTACGCACCAAACTGCGAGTGAAACTTGAGAAAGAAAAGGAACCGGTGCCAGCGGAATTGTTGGTTCAAGCATATACCGAGGCTCATCGAATCGGGGAATTTTGGAGAATGGTTTACGGTTTATCGTGGGAGGAAAAATGAGTTTCGACGGATTCACACCGATCAGTTCGGACCATATCGACGGAGTTAAGTACGACTCGTTTGCACAGCGGCTCACCATCCGTTTCAAAAACGGATACATCTACGACGTGCATGGCGTGTCGCCCAAGGAGCACGAAGACTTCCTGAACGCACCCTCGCAAGGCCAACACTTCCATAGTCAGATCAAAGGGAATTTCCACATCGAACGGATCAAATAAAACAACGGGCAGAAGATGTTTTTCCTGCCCGTCTGGGAATTACGACTGTGGGACTGTGCCTGATACGATGTTGGATGGGGAGGATTCTACGCCCGAGCTATCCACTGCCGTGACATAGTAGAAGTACGTCTGTCCAAGCTGGATGGCCGAGTCGTTGTAATCGAGTTGGTTGATGGGGCTCGGGGTCAGTTTAGTCCAGGGGCCTGATGATCCAGGCCCCCGGTAAACGTTGTACCCCACAACTGGATCGGTTCCCGGTACTGCCGCTGTCCAGTCCAGAGCCGCATAGTGGCCGACTTGGATGGAGAGCTGGATGGTGGCCGTCTGCTGGGCTCCGAAGAGTATTCCAGCGAAAGCCAGCATCGTTAGCAGCAAGAGAGCCAACGCAAGTTTGAGGTGTAGGCTCATTGCGCCGACGCCACTTGGAGTGTGAAGGTGATCGCGCCGGTCACGGTCGGAGTTCCTGCCAGATGGCAGTTGTTGCCGACAGTGGTAAGAGCGATGCCTGTTGGGAGTGAGCCCGCGCTGACGCTGCAGGTATAGGGTCCGATGCCGCCCGTGAACGCCACATCCGCTGAATACGGCTGGCCGATCAAGGTAGCAGGGATCGTAGTGGTTGTGAACACCAGCTTGGCAATGACGATGACCGTATATGCCTGAGTCTTGGTGGCAGGAGGCGTTTCCGAATCAGCAGCCTGCACGGTGAAGTTGTAGGTTCCCGCGACAGTCGGAGTGCCGGAAATGACGCCTGTCAAAGAATTGATCGTGGTTCCGGTTGGAAGCGCGCCCGCCGCAATGCTATAGGTGAACGGGCCTACTCCGCCAGTTGCCACAATCGACTGGTTGTAGGGTGTGTTGATGACCACGTTCGGCAGTGTCGATGGAGCGATAGAGATAACGGGTGCCGTGACGGTCAGTGTGAGTTGCTGGGTTGCGGTCTGCTGCGCGAATGCAGCGGAGCCCGCAAGAAAGAACAGGAATGCTCCGAGAATCAATCCCCTCAGAATGCGCACGCTATAATCCTCCTGATTGATTTGAAATCTGTAGCTGGGCCGTGGTACTGCTTGCGTCCTTCACTTCAACAACAAAAACCGATGATCCCGCTACGGTGGGAACACCGGCCAAAACTCCAGAAGCACTCAGCGTTACCCCGGCAGGCAAAGAGCCTGACAGGATCAGCCAAGTGTACGGAGCTGTTCCTCCCGACGCCTGCAGTTGCTCCGCGTAGACGGCAGAGATTTGGGCGTTCGGAAGAGAAGTCGTGGTGATTTTGAGAGCCGCTGGCGGCGTGGGGCTCGGGTTGGACGCGCACCCCACCAGAAAAAGAACGAACACCAACCATAGTTTTTTCATTTGCTCTCCGGATGCGCGGCGTCGGTTTTGATTTCGTGGATGAGTGCTTTATCACCTTCGGCTCGCTGTTCCCCCGAGTCCCAGCCCCACAGTCTGCCGGGGTAGAGACTGCGACCACTTCGAATGTTTTCCGCGATCTCGCCGTGCGGCTTCGAGAGATCATACGGAGCCCCGAGAACGGCGGGCTTGGAAGTCGCGCGTTGGTAGTCAGGCAGCATCGCCGAAAATGAAAAGGTCACCTCTTGATCGGGGTTCAGATAAGAGAGCACCTGGGCGAGTCGGCTGCGCAGCTCGGAGACGGTCCACTTCTGTCCGTTCGACGCAACGACAATGTTCACGGTTGGCATGATGGCTCCTATTCTTCCATGCTTTCGATGATCTTGTCCAGCTCTATTCGCGCGTTTGCGGGGAGGTGGTATTCGAACCGCTTGCGAAACTCTTGAAGTCTTTGGAGTGGTCCGGGGGTCGAGGGAATGACCCAGGACTTCACGCACCGAAGCACATTCTTGATGGTGTCTGACACCAGCACCCACTTCAAACCAGCGGCGGTCGCGCGCTGGATTTCATCTTGGGAGGAGACTGGGACCGCCTGATGGCCGTGGGTTCCCACGAACCATCCCAAACTATGCAGAGCCAATGCGGATGTGGAGGTGACATGAGAATCCACGTATCGCACGTCTGGGGCTTCTTGTTCTAGCAGTTCCACGGATCGCTGGCCCCCGTGCATGGTCCAGAGACGCGAGGTTTCATACGAAAGATCGAAGCCATCTACCATGCCGCGATCCCGATCCAGCTTGATGGTGCCTGGCGGAAACGAATAACCACACTGGTAGCCTTGTGCGGTGGTGACGTAGAGACCGCCGACATAGATGCGGCCTGCTTCGTTTTCATCATCCAAGATGGTGGCAGGCTCATCGACTACTTGGCGCACATTGCGTTGAATCGTTTCATAGTCCGAGTTGCGGACGCCTTCGATTCGGAACTGCACACCATTGCTGAAAGGGACAGATTCGGTGTAAATGTTCAACACCGTGGCGTTGAAGGCGTCGTCATGTTCTAGCTTTGGTTGCCAGAGTTCGGAGCCGGAGTGAATCAACACGTTGTGACCAAGGCGCGTCAGCACCAAGAGAGCCAGCTTGTAACCTTCTCCAAATTTGCCGCGCAGGGTGGGATCATTTCGTTTGGAGGTCGAGCCTAGCACGAGCGTTTCAGGCGTGAGCCGCCCGGTGCCGGAGGAGATGACGAGATAATCGTCGTCCTCCAGGTAATCCATCTTGGCTCCGCCTTCGTCTAGGGCGTTCTGGTAGATTTCACGGATGGCTTCCCAAAGACCCCAGTGTTCGCAATACGTGGGTGCTAGCGGTAGTGTGAATTTCACAGGAACCCATCCCGAGCGATTTTTTCGATCAGCTCTTGTTCTTGCTGCTGGATATCATCGGTATCTATCTCCGGAAGTTCTTCCGGTTTGAGATACCCGCGCGGGTGAGCGGGTTCAGTCTCTTTGTGGTCGAGATCGGAATCGATGTCTGCGTGCGTAGTTTCAGTGCTCATCGGTTGCTCCTAGAGGGCCGCTGAGGCCCAGTCGCGGATTGGACGCCGCCATGCGACAGCGTTGTTTCCAGGTGTCTGCAACTGGGCCTAGTCGAGCCCAATTGATAGTTGCACGGATTGGCGGTCGTGTCAAGAATTTAATAGCAAAGTGCTTGATTTTTTCAGACGGCCTGGTGATAAATTTACGGCAGCTCCTGCAGAGCGTCCACGTTGGAACGCTTCTGTATTTCTGCCGCTTCGGGATCGTTGGGTGACCTCGGATGCTCCCCCATCTTTGATGGCTTTGGCGATCAAAGCCAAATCTTTGCTGATGTGAACCATGGCCGTGGATGAAGACGGGAGCCCGGCCATCCGCGCTTTGTGAGCATCATAGAGTCGGGCGGAAACCGCCTGGGCGAAGCCCAAGAGCCAGGATCGCCGGTAGTCGCGCATCCACGCTCGGAAATTCCCATCCGCCTCTGCGCATTTTACGGCTTCGTTTATGTAATCATATTGCATACAGAGTGCGCTGAGACGATAGCCAAGCTCCAGCAGAGAGGTGAAGACGGAGCGGCATATTTCGCGATCCGAAGTACGGCCTACAAAGTAAATGCTGCTCCCGTTCGATGCTATCACGATATCACAGGTGTTGGAGCGGGCGATGCCTCGGGCGAGTTTTATTTGCCATGGGATTCTGCGCAGGCGGGAACAATCGAAGCCTTCCGTGACCGGATCGAATTTCTCCCATTCGATTGGTTCGGACTCTTCGCGGGCTTCAAACTCGACCTCGGACATGGAGAGCTTGTGTTCATCCAGCAATTGCTGGATTTTGTCAGCAAACGCCTCGGCTTCCTTGAGGTTGCCGATGCTGCGCGCCGACTTTTCGTGGGCAATCAGCTTGCGAAGCTTTTCGATGATCGGATTTTCCATTGTCTGCTCCTATTCAGAATGCGCTGCCTTGCATCGTGCAAGAAAGTTTTTTGCTGCGCGGTACCTTCGCGTTGTTGCCAAATAGGTGCGACACTTCATGGCGTTCTCCTCACCCTCTCGATACAGATCGATTTCATGTTGCACCATGAAAGCCAAATCGTCAATGGTTTTGTGTTGACCAACAAGATCGATGCCCACGTAGAGCCAAGCAGGCATTGCCTTGAGTGCAGCTTCGAAGCTGGGAAACGGGATCGCACCACTCATTTGAATCCTCCTAGAATTCTACGGTCGATTCGACTTCCCCAGCGTCATTGCGTTTCACGAGAATGGTTCCATCACATTCCCAGTGATATCCTTCGGACAAGAGCTGACTGATGTCCGCAGCACTCCAAACTTGAACTGCGTGGAGTTGCCGTGTGTAGTTTTCAGACGGCAACCAGAAACGATAGGTCATGCGAGCACCGCCTTTGCTCGTTTTTTCCAGCAAACATACCTCTGACCCCATTTCTCAATCATCGTGTCGTGGTCGTGCATTGTCCAATAGTTCCGCCACTCCTGCATCTCCTCGCGGGTGTGCATGCCGCAGTAATCCCAGTGGGTTTGGATGCCGGAGAACTCCCAATCGTTCATGCCAGCACCAACGAATCCATGGCGTCCTGCGCCAGCATCCCGTCATTTTCTTGCAGATAGACGAAAGCCGACGAAGGCGAGCGGTGCGCCAGAAACTGACTCACCGCGCCGATACGCTTGGTCACGTCGAACACAATCATGGCCGCACTATGGCGGAAGACGTGAGAGTGTGCGTAATCACTATGAATGCCCGCTGCATCCGCGTACTTGCGAAGGTTCAGGTTAAAGTACTGCCGGGAGAGCCCGCCGAACAGGCGCGATTGGCGTTTTGTCTTGGCCAGATCGATCAGCGGCGTCATGTCGAAGGCCGGGTCCGCATCAATGTGCAGCGAGTGGGTGATGGCGTTTCCACGCTTAGCGGCGCGAATCTTGATGACCCACTTTCCCTCGCGCTCGAAGATGTCTTCGCCGCGCACGTTCAGCACTTGCGAGATTCGCGCGCCGGTGAAGAAACCCACGAGCATGGCCAGGTGGTGCATACGGTTCGTCTCGTGCGCCGCGCGGAAGATTTTAGCGAGTTCTTGCTTGCCGAGGTATTGCATTACCGCACCACCTTTGCGCGTAGCGCGAAGAATTTCTTGACAGCTGCGTTGTAGGGTTTGGAGTACTTGTTGGCGGAGGTGAAGATCACGAACTTGGCATCTACCGGGACTCCCTCTTCGGCGCACATGAGAGCCCAGAGGCGGGTCACTTTCGCTTGCGTCTTCTGCAGTTCGGTCATGGTCACATCCTCCATGCGAAGAGTATCGCACAAAGGCGGCAGGATTTGCAATAGTACGAAAGTACTGATTTTTGGCTAGTACTAGGTAAAAATTACCGCTTCGCATCCAGCGCGGCATCCAGCGAATAATAGCCCGGCTCGGTAGGCCCAGGTTCTAGTCCTGTCCGCAACACGAGGAAAAATGCGAAGTCGTTGAGCATGCGAGACCATACATGGTACGGGCTAGTGGTGGCGTTCAACCCTAAGAGGTTGGCTCCGTCCAGGTTGGCTCTCTTTGATACTGCCGCTACGACCAACTCTTTTATGGATTCAACTGTCGCTGAGAAGAGAACGGTTCCGGTTAGGCTGAGTAAGTCCATGATTCCTCCTATTTAATTTTGGGTATTTTATTTATGGGCCAGCGCGAGAATGCGCGCGGAGTACCCCGCATCGCAGGTTGGGCATCCGACACCAGCTCCGTTGTAGAGCTGTACGCCTTCGGCGGTGCCGTGATCGTGAATGAGGCGGGCCATGATCTCGGAACCTACGCGGACGTTGGACTCTTCGTTGAAGAGATTCACGGAGCCTGAGAAGTCATAGTGATCCTTCCAGACGCTGGGTCGTACTTGCATTAGACCGATGGCACCCCGCGATGAGATCGCGAAGTTGTTGCAGTTGGATTCGGTGGCAACGGTCGCTGCCGCAATGGCGGGATCGAGCCCGGCGCGGAGCGCAGATTGCGCTGTCATCTCGACCAGCTCTGGCGTTGCGTCGGAACAACCTTGCGCGCGTCCAAACACTTCCGCTACGATCAGCGGCGCGGTGCGGTAGATCGAATAGTGGAGTGCCGGGGGATGCGGCATCTCGCGCGCGATTAGGGATCGCAAAACGGCATCGCGCGGTTGGGATGATGTGGTGTGACCCGAGATCAGAGCTAGCGCCATCAGGCCCACCAGTGCAACCCAGATCGAAAGAGCGGTACGTACTTTCATTGGACCCTCCTCAAAGCAAGTAAGAGCCTACCAGCAATCCCCGCGAAGCGCAAGGGAAAAATTCCGTGGGGCTAACTTTGCTCTTGACAAGAAGGATACGAGGTGAGACATTGGTGTCCGGAGGATTCAAATGCACACTCACATGCTTCGCACAATCCTGGTGACGTACGTGATCTGGGTGGCCGTGGCTTTGGTCGTGGGCCTTTTCGTATCTCGCGCCATGAGCGTAGGCTCGGGCAAGTGAGCGAACAGTGTAATCAGTGTGGTGGCTATGCGGGAGTAAATCCCGTCCAGCCGTGTGAGATGTGTTCGACCTTGATTTGTGGTCGCTGCAAGCTCAGCCATGAGATGGTCTGTACGGTTGCGCAAGCAATGAAACAACGTGGACAGGGACCAACCATTCGTAAGAAACCATGAAGGCGCGGGCAATCCTCGGGTTGATGTTGCTGGCCACATCCGCAGTGTGGGCAGACGCGGACCCGTATCTCGCCCGGCGGGACGTGCGCGCCGCTGTCGCTTCGGTGCGCCGTGACACCTGGCAGAACGGGTTGCGCATCGAGTACGCTATCATTGTTCGTCCAGAAACAGCTTTGCATTCTCTGGACTGGTCATCGGGGACTCGCGAAGATGTGCCGATCTACTTTCCGTGGGACAATCAAATTTTGGCGATTTTTCACACTCATTTGGACAAAGGTTTTGAAAGACCGTCGGAAACTGACAGAGAGCTGGCCATTGAGCATCGCACACCCATCTATGTGATCTCACAGTTTGCGATCTGGAAGGTTGCGCCGGATGGAGAAGTAAGTCTAGTTGAAGAATCAAAACACTGAGGAGGAGTGATGAACAAACTGCAGCATTTTCCGGATAACGAGCAGACTGCCGAATACCTGAACCATCCATCCCACGCGCGTCCGGGAATTCACGTATTTCCGGCTGAACTCGCGGTAGTCACCATGATGTCGAATCCTCTTCGTTGGCGATCTCGCTATGCCAACTACTGGAAATTTGAACGGCATGTCGCAGCGTCGGGAGCCAAGCTCTATACGTGCGAGATTGCTTTTGGGGAACGCGCGTTTGAGGTTACCGATCCCAAGAACCCGCAGCATTTGCAGCTGCGGTCTCAGGACGAATTGTGGAGCAAAGAAAACGCCCAGAATCTGATGATCCAGCGCGTGGCCGAAAGATACATCGCGTGCATAGACGCCGATTTGGTTTTCACGCGCACGGACTGGGCGCAGGAGACGTTGCATCAACTGCAGCATCATCCGGTGGTTCAAATGTACTCCCACCTCCAGGACGTGAATGCGGACGGCCAGCCGGTCGGAGGGGTAGCGGTCAGTGCCATGCATCTGCGGGATCAAATCGCCGCTGAGGACGGCTCGGACCTAAAGTCTCTGACCTCGTACGGCAAAGGGGAATCCGCGCGGGATAGCGTGGTGCGGCGGTTGGGTTGGGGATGCCCAGGCGGTGCGTGGGCGTATCGCAAGAGCGCGCTCGACGGGCTGGGTGGTCTCATGGATTGGATCATCATGGGCTCCGCCGACTACTACATGGCGAAAGCGTTCTTCGGCGAAGTCGAGGAAGTGTTGCAGCCTCACTATGCGCCGGAGTACAACCAGCTGGCTCGGGAATGGGAACAGCGGGCACTGGCAACCGTGCAGAAGAGCGTAGGGATGGTGCCGGGGATGGTAATTCACCACTGGCACGGCCCCAAGCAACAACGCGGCTACGAGCTTCGGCCCGAGTTTTTGTCGTTCACTCAGTTCAACCCGCTGCGCGACATCAAAAAGGATTCACAGGGGCTCTACACGTTGGCAGGCACCAATCTCGCGCTCCGAGACAGTCTTCGTCTCCTTGCCCGTATCCGAAACGAGGATGGTCAATGAAGCGACTGACGCGGGTGCTGGATTGCCTCGGGGGCTACCTGCTTCTGGTACTTCTGGCACCCGGTCTCGGTTTCACCGCCGTTTGCGATTTTGGATATCTGCTGACGGGAGAACCGAAGCTGGCGGCGTTGTGGATGTTTGTGGTAGGTCCCGCATGCATGGGCGGCTTCATCTGGGTCACGGATCGATTCAAGACTTCGTGACGGATAGTAGAAGGTCAAGTTCATGGCACTGGTCTATACAGAAATTGCGCGGGACCCGTTTCAGCGGCCCAATGAGAACCCGCTGAATCCGGCGAAGTGGTCCGCTACCTTCGGTCCCGAAGGTGGGCCGCTTGCCGTCAATAGCGATTTGTGCATCAGTCCCTCAATCCTCAATGGTGGCGGGGAGCTGTGGACGGGAGATGCGATTCCGCCAAATCAGTATTCCGAGTGTACGATCCGCGACATCATTGGAGAGACTGACATCGCGGTGCGGAGTAATCTGGATACCAACACCGCGACTTTGTATTATTTAGCTGTTCAAGGCTTTGACAATTTCTGGCAGCTTGTTGTGGTTGTCGATGGCGTGTATGAGCCCTTGCGCGAAGGGACTTTGACGCCCGTCGCGGGCGATAAAATGCGCATCGAAGCCTTCGGGTCTACCATCACAGCTGTGTACAACGGGCAGGTGCTGGCGACCGTGGAAGATTCGCAGGTGACTTCGGGCAGTCCTGGTGTGTACATCTACCCTGAGAATACACCAACAGATACTTCGATCAGTTTGTACACGGCTGGCGTGATTACAGAGGCGGTGCCTGGTGGTGCGGGCATTCGGCTGCCGTTCAGCAAACGCATGACTGCTGCGGCAGCGGTCTTCGCGTGTTTGGCGATTGCATCCCCGCGCGGCGCGCAGCAGCTCACGACGATACCGGCGACGATTGCGGCTCTGGCTCTCTCTTATGCGCAGCTGATAAAAATCTACCCGGCCCTCATTCATCAAGACACCGCGAACAATCTCGTTGATCTCTATGCGGCCATCGGGCTTGCTGTGATCGCCGTCGGTGCGCTGAATACCACGCTCCAAGCGATGTCGGCGTCTGGCGATGCAGGCGTGCAGCTCCGCCAGATGCAAATCGTGGTCGCAAACGCCCTCTCAACTCTCAACAACGTGCAAGCCGATGAATAAGCTTTGTCCGCATTGCCACGGCCCGCTCTGGGGAGAGTCCGAGCAGGAAATGAATTGTTGTTTGATGTGTCGCCGGGAGGCATTGCTTCTCGGCAGTTGGCCAAATCAACCAGGAGAGACGACGATGAAACTGACCGATGAGCAGATCGACCGCGTGTTTGTGTTATGTGCTGAGATCGCCGCTGTACGGAAGGAATTGCCTGCCGCACCAGTAGGATTCAACGTAGGAATCGAAATGGCGCGGCATCTCCGCGTGAGTCTGGCGCAGCACGGCGCAGCTTTGCAGGAATTGGGTGGTATTCTCGCTGTCCGAGACGACCAATGAGAGCAGCGCCAGCTCCTGCGGCCATAGTGTTCTGGATCATCGTGCTTGTGACCGCCGTGTTGTTGATCTGCGGGTGGAACTCTTAGTCGCGCTCCACCCGCCGGGTTGAGAAGTTTGGGCCTTCCAGCAGGCGATCAATGGCCTGTTCCGTCAGAAGGCGCAGGCGGAATTTTTGTGCGTGATCTTCCGACATGAACTTATAGCCCGCGATTTTCTGCAGGTCCTCAAACTCTTTGAGGGCCATGAAGCGGATGGGGCGATCTGGGTTCCATTCCATTATTCCATCCCCTCCAGTTTTTTGATGATCGTGAGCGCCTGGGCTTCTGAGAGGTTCCGCAGATGGATGGAGAATTTGGCATCCTCTTTCAATTCCCAGTCATTCACACCAAAGCGGGTCTCTTTCAAATCTAGATCGGATGCAGCCAAGGACCGCTTGAGCAAATCGTGCAGCTCTGCGGCTTTGTCTCGGCGTTCTATCATGCGGTTGTCTTTTTGTTTTTCTTCCTGCTTCCATTGTTCGATGCGCTTCATGGCAATGGGGAGGAGATTTTGAATTGCACCCTCGCGGCTCAGTGCCTTTTCGGCCCAGTCAGTATTGATGAAGTGGCGAGCTTCCCAGAACTGGGAAGTACCAACTCCTGCGACACTGCGAAGCAGACCGCCGAAACCAGGATATCCATGAGGAAACATGGTGTCGGTGGTGACGACAAATCTCCACTGCGCATCAGGGCACTCTTTCTTTTCGATGGCGTAAGGTCGTTCGTATTTCACATCCAAAATTTTCATGGGGACATCCTCCATGGCCCGAGAATAGCAAAAGCTCTTCCCGTTGTCAACAGTACGAAAGTACTGCCCAGGTTTTGGTACTAAAAAGAGGTTGACATCGGCGATGGCGTGTGGTCTACTCGCTCGTGGAGGATGACCACGAAAACGTTGCAAACCAAGCTCACAATGTCATTCTCACACTTGAAACCCGGAGATCAACATGAACACGAAGATGATCGCGCTTCACAAGACCTTCGATAAAGATGCTGCAGGAAAACGCAACCTTGTAGTCCACATTTCAGATGGTGTTAATCACGAGTTCCTCCCCCCAAAGAAATTTGAGAACTTTATTGCGAAGCTGCCTGCCACGACGCTGATTCGCGCGACCGCAGTAAACGCTACGGACGGAGTGCTACTAGACCTTGCGGAGCGCGGTAACAAAATTGTGTACGCCTACTGGCATACCACTGGACTCGAATCTGGCCTGGACCCGGCAGACCTTGTATCCCAGTACGCATTGCTGCCCGAGGAGATGTTTCGTACGTTCAAGCCCCGCGCGGATATCGCGAATTTGAAGCAGGTTCTGTCGCTGCGGAACGCTATCGTTCAGTTTGCTGGAGACGCCACACGGCGCTTGAAGCAATCGGGTCGCGACATCGGTGATCCTGAAATGGAGATCGCGGAAGATGCGATAACATCTATCCGCAAGGGTATCGTGCTGGAAGATGGGACCCCGCTGGATAAGCACGTACAAAAGTTGGCGGAGCGGATTCCGGAGTGCCGGTTGTTCAAACAAATTACACACATCCAGGACTCATGGATCATGGCAGCTTCGTTTGTGGCGTACTCAGGTGGCTTCGACCGCTTCGAGGACGTTGCTTCCCTGTGGCACTATTTTGGGCAGCATGTAGGAGCCGATGGCCGCGCGCCGCGCCGTCGCAAGGGTACCAACATCGACTGGAATCCGCGCGGGCGCACCATTTTGTATCAGCTCGGCTCCACGATCATCAAGAATCGTAAGAACCCATGGCGCGACTTTTTCGATCAAGCTCGGGCCATCGAGATCGCCGCGCACGACGTGAAGCATCCGGGATGCAAAACCAAAGACGGGCACTGCACCATGATGGCATCTCGAAAGATGGTCAAGGAAATCGTCAAGCGTTTCTTCCTGGCCGAAAAGGGAATTCAGTACCAAGAGGATCACAACCCACTAAGCCACCAGGACAGTGAACTCCAACTTGTCAATGCTTAGGGTTGTGCGTGGGTGGCCATTGTACGATTGAAAACCAGTGATCCATTGCCACCCACAAAATTTTATGACGGCCACCAGCTACGTGAAAACCACAACCGCAATGCCGTCAATAGTTTCGGAGCCACGGTACCGATGAAAACCAGAGTGTTTTTGCTCCGAGAAATTTACACAACGGCCACTGGCGACATGAAAACCACGGAAAGCGTGCCGTTTGCGAGTTTGGAAGCCAAATGCTCCTTGAAAACCATGGCACCCATGCTTCCAAAAAATTCAAGAGTTTGGCGCGGCCAATGAAACTATGAAAACCATCGACGGGGTGCCGCGCCTTGCAATTTCGAGGCCACTGACGGTTTGAAAACCAAGGTCGGAATGCTTCGATAAAAAGGAGAAACATCAATGGCTACGCTGACAGAGGTGAAGCAGCAACGCAAGGCGTTCGACGGTCGAGACACCTACGAACGTTTTACAGCTTACTGCAAAAAGCAAGACCTGGAGCCGAACAAGAAAGCGTTGATGGCCTGGGATGAACACCACAACCACTTCGCAATTCGGGACAACTACGGCACTCAAAAAGATGTGTATGCGCTGGGACTCCTGACGCTATACGAACGGTTCCTTGTGAACAACTGTATGCGTATTCCGAATGGCGCGCCGGTGAAACTTCCTAACGGGGCCACGTATCAGCCGACAGTGACTGAGCATCGGCATGTCGGTGGGCGCGCAACCCAGTTGCGGGATATCACCGCGCAGCAGCTAAACGTGATCCGCGACCAATTCCGCACCGAGCTGCGACAACTCCTACGCACCCAGAAGTTTTTCAATCTGTCCGCTGGGGATATTCGCGGGATCGTTGCCGATGTGCTGGAGGAAACGCTAGCGGAGAAAGAATAGCTGAGACTGGGAGCGGCCACGCACCGATTGAAAACCAAGATACACATGCCGCTCCTATAAAATTTTCGAGGCCATGGAACTCTTGAAAACCACGCGGTTCGTGCCTCGATTCGATTTTAGGTGCGTCCAACAGAACATTGAAACCCACTGTGAGCATGACGCACCTACTAGTTTTCGGGACCACCGATTGAATGAAGCCCATAAGTGCGTTGTCCCGAACCGGATTGAGACACTGTCACAGCGGTGTCTCTTACAACTTCAAGGCCATTGGCGCTGTGCAGCCCATAAAGCACATGCCTTGATTTTTCTACTTGACGGATGGCAGCTAATGTGATTTAATAAGGAGATTCAAAGGCACCACAAGGGGACACGATGAGAATCCGAACTATGTTGCTTGGGCTGGCGTTGTGTTTGTTGGGCTCGGTTGGTGCAAAGGCCCAGGTTTCGAAGGGCTGGCTGGTTGAGTCGGTCAGTGTAGAGAATGATCGCGGGCTGGGGTACGCGCCTCTGCCTGTCATCGAATTCGGAACCACGGCAAATGTCCCGCTCGGCAAGCGATGGGTGCTGGATGTAGCTACGTCCTACGATATTGCGCATAAGATCGGCATTGCGAACGGCTACCAATTGAACGATGGAGGCGGGGCGAAGTTCTACATCACGCCGTGGTTTGGTGTGACCGGCAGCGCCACCTACTCCTTTCTGAAGAACAGCTCTTATCACAAGGGCGGATTCAATTTGAATCCCGGCGTTGAGTTTCGCACCTATCCGCTGGGCATCCCATCACATATCGACATCGCGGCCTTCATTCCCAACGGCACCATCGACCGGAAGACGGGGATCGAGTCTAATCGCATCTCGGGGTTCTCGGTCGCGTGGGATGCATACCTAGCCAGTGCTGGCCCGTTCGACATTCACATGACCACATATGGCGGCTATTACCACGGGTACAGCGAAGGCAATCCGCAATGCGATGGCACGGACCCAGGTCCTGTAACCTGTCCGCGTGCGTCGTGGGCCACCGGCAACATCGGTACGACTGTGTCGTTTTACTTTCCGCGCACCAAAGACCCAGACCACTACTGGTAGGGAGAACACATGATCTCGGACGAGACCCGGCTAGAGATGGATCAGTTGCGGAGTGAGGCTCGGCGGTTGGCGTTGAAGAATGATGTGCTGCAGGATGATGGAGTGGCGCACGTACTCTATCATCTCGTGGACACGCTAGCGCGAGTGCTGAACAGGCTGGACGAAGAATCTCCGATGGAGAAGGTGGCGAATGAAACCGTCAACTAAAAAAGTGTTGGGCGAGATTGCGATGTGGGTAGTGCTTTTTGTTGCCATCGTCGCAGCGCAGCAGCTCGGATACCACGAGGGTTTCGCAGCGGCCATGAAGTACAACATCCGTCTTGCCGTGAGCCCGATGTGACCATGGAAGACTCATACGATCACGAAGTGACGATCCATCTAACGAAGGCCGGAAAACTGCCGCGTGAAATAGACTGCAGCGAGTGCGGCGGAAAGATGTATCGTTGGAAGACTCGGGCGATACCGACGTATCGATGCCAGGATGCGGACTGCGGCGCACAGACCACGCTCGATCTCGCAGATTTGAAGCGGCAGCATTTATCCTGACCGTGAGGGAGACCGATGACTGACTCCGAATTTCAGGGAATGATTGAGAACGTGCTAGTCCGGGGCGGAGTGCAGCCTTGGGAGTTGGGAGATTTCTTAGGCGTGAGCGCACGCACGATAACGCGCTGGGCGGCAGGTTACGATCTTCCGCACACCAGCTTGCGCGTGCCGATTCAAGCTTCGATCCAGATATTTTCGGAGGGGCGGCAGTGATGGATCGGCAACAAGTTTTGAGCTTGGCTCCAATTTGGAATGTGGGGGCTCCGATTGCCCATTTTTTGGCGTGGGCGGATGTTGTGGAGCGTCCGGGCTATAGCGAACACACGCGAGCGGCTGGGCCTGTACTGCGCGGGTTCGCCTATGCCTTGACTGGCACGACGCCAGTGCGGCCCAGTGTTATCAGATTTCTGACGCACGCTACGCCTGAGCAGTTTATGCCATGGATCGAACGTGCGGTAGGATTGCATTTGGATGCAGTCAATACAGTGGCACTCTTGAATCGTGCATACCGCGAAGATCATGTTTGATTCAACCGCGCCAGGCTTCGAACCCTGGTGGAAACATGCCACCCGAGGAGAGATAAAGGCGCGAATCATGCGTCTGCGGTATGTGTTGTGGTTTTGTCGAGGAAGCGCAGCGGATCACAAAGAGAACGTGCTAGAGCACATCGCATTTCTGGAGGGACTACAAAATGAGCGGCATGAAACGCTATCGTAATTTCTACAATCATGTGGTGGAAGCGCAACCGATTGCGAAGTTTGAGTTTGATCGCCAGGCGGCCCAAGCTAAGCTCGTGCTGGAAGATGGCACGGTGGTCCTGCAACCGCGCGTCCATGGGTTTCATCCCGTGGTCGGCGACTACTATGTGCGCTGGGTCCCCGAGGCTAACGTGGCTTCCAGCACCGCGCATGCTCACTCCATGTTTGCGACAGACATCATCCTCAGCAGGGCTCTGGTGTCCAGCTACTTGCGGCCTATAGAGCCGGAGACTGCGCCGTCCGTGTTTGCCGATTATCCGGGTGGCGTATGAACGGATACAGCACCTATATCATGGGTGATGTGTCGTTGTTCAATCGCGACGAGGCGGGCATTTTGCGAGCGTGCGCCGTGGCGCGCCAGCGATGGGCCTATATGTCCAACTGGCGTGTGCTGCACATCGACGGCTTCGAGCCGATCTACGCTCGGTCTCGCGCGCAATACCAATTCACCATGAAGGCTCAGAAACGTGGACAACTGGTTTGCAACTTTCAGTGACGCAGACGCGGCGCGCCTAGCAGTGATTTTGGCAGCAGGTGTTATCCTGTCCGCGATATGGCTCTGCAGTGATCCGCTGGACGACGATAGGGAGAAGTGATGGACAACGCAGATCGGTGGTACAACGTCAACTACGACGGCTATATGTGGCAGCCGGTCACGTTCTTTGCCGCGTGGAATGTGGTGATGGCCGAGGGCCTAGAAACGTGGTTACGCGGAGCCGTTGCAGAGGGTCCAGATGATCGCTGTGAATCGTGCGGGCACACGCGCGCCAGCCATTATCCTATCTGCCGTGCGCTTGATGCAGCAGGCGATGTTTGCGACTGCTTAGATTTCAGACTAAGCCTAGGCAACCATAGGACGCAATGATGAATCGCCCGACACAACGTCAACGGATCAATCATGGGCGCAGAACCGCACGGCGGCATCGCTGTTCTTCGGATCGGTTTTCTCCGGCCCGATGCCAGAACAACGTAGTGAAGAACGGGGAGTGGTGCGTTTACTGCCAAGCATGGCAGAATGGCGGCAGACGAGTGGAAAATCGATGAGGTGCTTATGACAACGGACCAAAGCTGGCCAGGAACGAAGATCACGAAACCCACACCAGATGAGCGGGCGGTGCGTGCCTTGAATTTGCTGTTCGGGCGCAGCGATCACTCGCCATGGGCGATCAAGGTGTTGGCCAATGAGATCAAGGAGGCAGAGGATACGGCCAGATTTGAGCACCGGTTACCGGGGAACGGCGGGATAGCTCCAAGCCTGTGGGCCGTGCCTAGTTGTCCCGTGGTGGGCTGCCAACAGGTGGGGAGTCATTCGCACAATGAAACCGTCATCACCAGAGCCCCCACGACAGGAGGGAAACCATGAAGAAAAAGAAAAAGAAACGCATCAACCAGGACAAGTACTCTTTTACCTGCCCGTGTGGGCGGGTAGAGGTATATCCGATGTACGTGTACGCGCACAGCACGGCACAGTTGCGCTTCAAGTGTCCTGATTGTGGCCGTAATTTTGTGATCGAGAATTTCCAAGCGACGGAAGACCTAGACGTATGAGCGAACCAATAGAAACTTTGCTGGCGGAGCTGCAGGCGCTGGCTAGCCGCTGGCGTGAAGATACATGCCACAAACAGGAATGGGTTGAATTGCTCGGCACGACTGTGAAGTTACCTGAGCTTTTCGATTGCGGGGATCGCGATTGCGAACAAGTTCGTGTGTGCGCGGATATGTTGGATTCGCTTGTGCTTTCTTGGGTGCGCCGATGAGTCTTCAAGATCGATTGATTTGGAAGGACGTGAAGATTCTCACCGACCCAGGCGGTCGCCTTGTCACTGCCCTGTGCGATATCGTAGGAATCTCAGGACTCTGGACGCGCGGCTGGTTTCGACTGATACCACGGTGGGTCTGGGCCATCTACTGGCGCAGGTACTACGGATTACCGCTGTGGAGCAACAACAACGCGACAGGGTACGCGCGAAGGATGCCATGAGACACCCGCGAAAACATTCTTTCAAAGCTACGATCAAAGCCTTCGAACGCATGGATCGCTGGTGGCTGGGCTGGGTCATCTGCCTGCCCAGGATATTCGGCATCAACCTTCTCATTGCCCGTGCAACCAAGAGGAAACCATGGCTATAGGTCAAGCGAAGTGCATCAAATGTGGTGGGGAGACTATATATCGGTGGGTAGGCTACAGCGAGAGGCTCGCACGATTTGGCGGGTCCAATAGGAATAGTCCCGAGTTTTGGCCATACTGTGAATCTTGCTGGACTGGCGATAAGCCCGCAGAGCCTACGAGGCAACCATTTCAACAGCGAGTGATCGATGAGAAGCGCGAGCTGGATGAGAAGGTGGCCAAACTCCAGACGTTTACTACATCGGCGGCTTTTGAGATGCTTCCCTGGGAAGAGAGGGCACGCATGCTCCGCCAGCATATGTACATGGTGGGATACTCCCAGGTGCTGCGCGAACGGATTGCGGCATTCGACTAGCTGGACTGACGATCAAAATAAGGAGACCCAGTATCATGCTTAACTTCTATCTTCTGCCCGGAACTTCGAGTTGGAGTCTTGGGGGTTTTCGTTTGTAGTTTTGCACAAAAACTCGGGTGCGTCATGTGACCGTGTCTGGGAGGAAACTAGACTTTGATACAAAACGTCTTTGGGTTGTTTGGCCAAGTTTGAGCGTAGGGCCGGATCACGATTCACTGAGCGCAACGGGGTGGATTCAGATTCAGTGGTTGCGTTACGTCTGGGAGTGGGCAATCTACACCCATGGTTGGGACGTGCGAGCTGACGGTGCTTGGGTGGATCGGGAAACCGGATATGTGGTGGGAAGTCAGTCAAAGGAGAAACCATGATGATCGAGGTTAGCCTTCAAGCAGGCGTCAACAGACACAACTGGAGTGTGTGGCCGAGTTTGATTCTGATAGACGCGCCATATTGGAGTTTAGAGTTCGGCTGGCTTTGTTTTTACGTTGCCATTTTGAGCGGGGACCGGCATCGCTCGTAGAGAATCAGAGGTATACCTCTCCGTGGTATTTGAGATCAAAGTCTCTGCACTCATCTGCGGTGAGACGGCGATCAACGCGAATGAGTCCATGCTGGTGGCGGGACACTGGAAGATCGAGGCGGTGATGGGCAATGTTACCTGGGACTTCGGCGTAATCCCATTGCAAGCCTTTGGGCAGCGTAGCGAAGCCCGCAGGCCGCAACAGGGGCTGATAGAGATAGGCCACGGCAGGTGTTGGCGTCATCGGGGCATCCCCGGCTTGACCAGCTTGCGCACTTCGAGCGCGTATCGGGGAGAGGATAGCGTGGGTGCGTTGATGAAGATCACAGTGATCTGATGGGTATGGGAGTGGCGGGCGTACCAACGATCTCGGGCTTCGGCGGTCTTAAATTTGATGATGCGGTTCATGTTCGTATCCTCCATGTCCAGAGGATAGCAAAGCACCGAAAGCGTGTCAACAGTACCGAAGTACCGATTTTGCAATAGTACTAGGTAAAAGTTACACGAAGGCTGGATCGACAGTATAGCGAGACTGATCGCCGGGCGCAAGTGGACATAGCCTATTCGTCGCAGGATGGGCACGCACCACGCCGGAGTAAACGACGACCCGTAGCGGCGGAGATCGTGTCAGTTGAAGGTCAGTCTCGCCATACTGTCGGGGGAAAATAAATGCACATATTGTGCAAAAGGGAACAGACAGTTTGATGGCCATGTGCATGCGAAAATGGTCCGTTTTGTGACTAGAAAGAATATGACTTGCGCTGCCTATGTAGAAGCAACGATAGGAGATTAGCATGTTGGACAAAAATAGAGTGCTGTTTGTACTGAAGGATTTTAGCCAGGACGACGAGTTGCCAACCTACTCGGTTGAAACTCACTTCCATGGTCAATATGGGTACTTTGGTGGGGGCCTATATTGGTCAGCGAAGTATGTCTCCGACATGCTGAACCAATCCAATGTCCCAGCCAAGCTGGTCGAAGTGTTCGATAACAGTTTCATCGACGCGGAGATCGTGCAGTTTAAGCCTACGATTGTGATCGTAGAGGCGCTGTGGGTTGTACCGGCCAAGCTTGCGGAGCTGCAGAAGCTCCATCCCGAGATCGTCTTCATCGTGCTGTTGCATTCGGAGACACCGTTCTTGGCAAGCGAGGGCATCGCGGTCGATTGGATCAAGCAGTACGCGGCCAGCGGTGTGCGCATCGCTGTGAACTCTCCCAAGACCCTCCAGGACGCCTCGGCAATCCTGGATGCCGCCCACATCACCGCAGGCGTGTTTTACCTGCCCGACTACTACAAGATTCAGTCGAAGACGGCTCAAAGCCATGGCGAGGATCACCTCAGCGTCTCGTCCTATGGGGCTATCAGACCACTGAAGAATCAACTGATTCAAGCGGTTGCGGCCATCCAGTTTGCGAACCAGATCGGCAAGAAACTGTTCTTCCACATCAACGGCACTCGGCCTGAAGATGGCGGCAACGTGATTCTGCAGAACATACGCGCGCTGTTCGCGGGCACAGATCATACACTGGTCGAGGACGATTGGATGACCAACGACGACTTCCTCAAGGCATTGCAGACTGTAGATATCGGGATGCAGGTGAGCTTGAGCGAGACGTTCTCTATCGTGGCTGCAGACATGACTAGCGTCGGTATTCCGATTGTGGTGTCGCCGGAGGTGCGGTGGTCCGCTGAAATCAGCCACGCCGATCCCACCGACAGCACATCCATTGTGGCCGCGTTGCTCAGGGCTCATTGCGATCCACAACTGAACGTGGGCATTAACAGAGAGCGGCTCGGTCGTTCAGTAGATGAGGCAAAACGTATCTGGTTGAAACTCCTGGGTGCATAATGTTCGAACTTCAGCGGTTAAGCAAGCTAGAGCTAGCCATGTGCGAGAACACGGTTAGCTCTAATGCTTTCTATATGATCGTGGGCAGCAGCCTGCTGCGCCGCGAGGGCTTATCCGTGGTGCGTATGGGCGATGGCGAACACCATCTGTGGTATCACTGCAAAGCGGGCAAGCCGGAATAACTCCTCACACCTGATAGCTATCACTCTCCCGAATGGCTGGCCAACCTGGGATGCGTGGGTATCACCAAAGGCGAGCTTATCACAAGGCTAGAGAACGCGGCAGCGGACTGCACGTACTTCGCGGCATCGATCTCGGGTATCTGGCGCGACGACTACCAGACGCACATGCTGTCATACCGGCAGCGATACGTGGACAATTTCTTTGTCAATGAGTGGACCGAAGAGATGCAGATCGCGCTGTTCAAAGAGGCGCGGCATGTGCTGTTGATACACCGCAACCCAGAGACCGCAGACGCCATGCAAATCAGGGCTAAGGTGGGACTGGGCGTCAAGCTCACATACCTCAAGATGGAGAGCTGGACTGAGACTGAGGCGATCATTGCAGCGGCCAGCAAGATAGACGCGCCGCTGGCATTGGTGAGCGCAGGGCCAGCTGGGAAGTACATCATCCCCAAGATTGCAGCGTGTGGCACAGCGCACAGCAAGGTTGTGCTCGACCTGGGTCACTCCGTAGATCACTGGACATTGCCCAGCCTGCCAGGGTTTGGGTTTCAGTCCTGTGAGGCAAAATGAGCTGTAAGGCAGACCCGAGCTTAGAACAGATGAAGCAGGACCTAATCGGTGGCGGCTGGACTTCGTCATACGGTGGCACAATATGGACCAACCTGCAGGGTCAATCATATCGCGGGCCGCACAAAGCATGGCATGTCTGGGCTGGTGAACCGATGGATGCACCAACTGTTTGGGGATAGCATGAGACTGACAGATACAGAACTCCTTGAGATGTTCGAAGGCATGTTCAGCGACGGGGAAGGCGATATCCGCTGCTATGCGCGCAACGTTGTGGCTAAGACTCGCATATCACACGCCTGTTCTGGGCTCACTGTTGAGGACCATCACGTCATCCCTGCAGGAAGCCGGGCGGTTAGAGAGACGTGCATCATGGATGGACGGCGGGTTGCGGCCTATACTTGTGAAGCGCATGTGTTGGCATGGGGTGTGGAGTCAGGCCAACTCGCCAGGGTCAACACATAGGGCGCATGGCGATAAGCCTTGGGATTGAGGCATCCGACCCTCTTCTCACCTGTCCGGGCGTTGCTAATGCCTAGGCGCGCACCTTAAATGGACTCAGAGAAGTAATGGCGTTGCTGATGCCTCGGTCTCAAAGCTCTCGCAGATTCAGTCCTCCAGACCAACGGTCAGTTCGGCATCGCGTGGAACCAAGAATACGTCGTATTGCTTGTGGGCAGTCTCGACCACTATCACCAGTTCTTTGAACTCGTTGCGATACACGAGGTGCTTGGTCGAGTATGCATAGGGCGACGGGATATCGCGCTGGCGTGGGATCGTCGAGCCGGTGAACGCCAGCTCGGCCATGTATCGCGAGACACCGACGTGTGAGGTGATCCGCTTGATGCGTCGTAGGTTAGCCATGTGCGTTGTCTCCCTTAGACTTCGGCGATTGTGCCAACCCAGCCTCGGACAATCAGCTGGTATTCAACGGCTTTGATGGCATATTCCAGAGTCCAGAAGTACATCTTGACGGTATCTTGCTTGCCTGTGTCGAAGCTGACGACTAGATTGCGGCACGGAGCTTTGGGCTTGCTAGATGATAGGACATATCGACGGCCTTTGCACTGGAAGCATGTGCCTCGGTCATAGCGGCCAGTTCCACCGCACCGTGGGCACTCGACATTGAACTTGCGCGTCGTCTTCATGGTCAGAGTATGCCATGAGCCCAGCGCCGCGTCAATAGTACTTTCGTACCAAGTACCAGCGCATCGCGCGGTCGGCAGTCCCTAGGGGCATCCCAGCCTCATCTCCAACGGCATCATTCCAAACAAACCGCGCCCGCCTTCAGGTGTTCTTTCAGTTCTGCCCGTAGTCCATCGTACAGAGAGGCTATTACAGGTCTAAGGAGGAGTCGTACAGTAGAGAGTAGGGGAGAGTGTGAGTGTGAGAGCTGTGATGGGCTGGTGGGCGGCTTATTCGCAGCGCCAGTGGTCTGGGATCAGGGCGGTGATGCGCTGGGCGCTGTGGGCTATTCGAAGCGCGCCTCGGGCCACAATGAGTGAACGATTCTCATCGCGGGACGCGGTGCAATGTGTGCGCGTGGTGTACACGAGGGACGGGTGCAGTTCAGCAACCTGTATGCCAAACAACCTATGATTTTCCATAGATGTCTATGAAATTTCATAGGTCGATCTATGATTTATCATAGATTTGGGTAAATTTGTTACGAGATATGATTTATCATAGGTGCGCGAGCTGGTGTCGGCGGGCGCTTACTTGTCTAAGTGTTGGCCCTGGATGTCCGAGTAGCGGCTAAGTGCTATCACACCATCACATTGTTCGAAATCAGTATTTTGGCATAGTCGCGCGGGCAGGGCTAAGTCCTTTGTATTCAGACGTGCGCGCCGCTGTCGCTGATCGAAAGCGATTACTGAATACGCCCCGCTGCATCCAATTGATTCGCGAGGAGTTATCGCAGTTGTCGAGTGGGCAACAACGTGTTACCTGCACGCCGAGTGCCAGTCGGAAAAAACAGGGGTCCCTATGGATTTCCATATCGGGGTAAAAACGCCCCAAGGTACCGCGCTCTGCAGCTTGGCTTGACTACGCCCCAATAACTCAGTCTCTTAATGTTCGTTACGAATTCTCTTGACAAATTTCTAGGGGTCCTGTACAATCCCCGCATGTTTATCATACGTGTTGGTGGGCCATACAATCAACCGGGCAGCATTTGGGTAAACGGTAGATGGATAGCCACTTTCAGCGATGAGACGGTTGCGAGAAGGGTAGCTGATAGAATCCATCAAGCCTTGAATTTGACCCAGGAAGAGGAAACCCCAAAGCCCCCTGTCCCCGTCATACAGTGGAGGGGATTGTAATGAGGGATGAGATTCTGCTGTGGCTGGTGATCGCCGGGCTGTTCTGGCTGGCGGTCCAGGTCACCGAAAGGAAGCGGCGATGAAGGGATGTGCGGTCGCGCGCGGGCAGGTTTGGATAGATAACGACCCTCGTTGTCGGGGTATTCGGACCATGCTGGTGAAGGGGATTATTCTGCATGCCGTCCGGGGGCCGATGGCCGTTTGTCAGGTGCTGGAGACTGGCCGCATTGTCAAGATTCTGGTGCGTCGGTTCCGGCCTACGGCGTCGGGGTACAAGCTTGTCAAGGAGAATGGAATATGAGCCAGCTCTGGGTGGTTGAGCGGCGGGAAAAGACGGAGAGGAAGTGGAAGCCCCTTCTCCTCTGGGTGGTCGAGAGAAGGTCGGCAGCACACTTCCTCCTCAAAGAGCTACGAAGGACCGCACGCACATACGCCACCGGCACCCGATACAGGATGATGAGCTATCGGAGGACTGAATGAGCAAACGCTATTCCGAACGCCAGATGATCTGTATGCTGCGCCGAGCCGTGGAGCATTTCGAGAGCGACAACCTCGTCACGGGTCGCAGTCTGGTCAAGTCGGTCATCCAGGAGATGTTTCAACGCCTCGTACCGCACGGCCACCAAAAGCACTATGTTTGGGAGAAACCCCAGGGCACGGAGTTCTGGGCCTTGACCAACCATTCTTTCGATACCTACAAAGCAGCCGCGACCTTCATCGATCAAGAGAGGCGACCGGGCAGAGAGTATTCGATCACCCACGATGAGAACTATACCGACTCCGGATTGGCTGAGCCGCCCCGCCCGGCCAAGCCTGTTCCGGAGAAACAGCCGCTCACCTGGATCGAGTCTCTGCTGCAGGTCAGCCCCCAGTTCCGGGTTATGTGGAGGACCACAGACGGGTCGTTGCATCCGCTCGCTCAACCGTTTTCGAGCTATAAACTCGCCCAGGAGTTCATTGACGCTCAGTACGACTCACCCGAGTTCATGCATTCGATCCAGATGTACTACATCCGGCAGGAGGGTCCTACGCCGGAGGGACAACAGGCTGAACCCGTGAAGCCCAAGACCTATTATCGGGTTACGGAACTAAAAGGCAATGGGTCCGACGGCGCGGCGCTGCGGTTTTCGAGCTACCGCGAGGCAATGCAGTTCTTGGTAACGCACAGTTCTACAGCGTGGCGCTACGTGGTCACCCGTCACCACGAGTAATTCTCTGCCCGAGGAGCTGTAATGGACCTGACCCGAGAGGGGTATGTTACGCTGGAGATGATCCGGCAGCGGTTGCACCACACGGCTTTGACGTGGCAGCCGTTCCCGGCAGAGCTGGTGCTGACCCACAAGCAGTGGGTTGTGCTAGAGAATGAGGCGGCCATCTGCGACCTGATGGATTTTTTGAGGTTGACAATTGCAGGCATTCCGGTTAGAGTGGTGGCCGATGAGTAGTTTGAATCCCAAGGTGCGGTTGACGGTCAGCGGGGCGGTTTACTTTCCCGGCGGCTTCATGCACCCGATATCGTTCCGTGAGATGTTCGGGCAGGAGATGTGGGAAGAGCTGCTGGCCCGGCCCCGGATTGTGACTTCGTATGATATTCCCGAGGAGGAGCAATGTCCGAATCAGACGAACAACTAACTGTGGACGTAGAGGGTGGGGTGTTGACGGTGGCTGGCATCCGAGAGGCGGCTCGGCAATTGAAGAAGACGAATCCGCCCCGAGTAGTAAAGGGTGACCAGATGGCCTCTGCCGCAGCGATGCTCTTTTTGATGGGTCGTCTTGGTGTGGATGTGCCTAGAGTCATCGACGAGGTTGCGGGCAAAATCCCCAAGGCCCCGCGCCCCAGGTCCATGGTTGGTTTGGTGTACGAGCGTATGAAGCGGCCTCTGTTCGAGAGTCCAGAGCTGTCGAGAGAGACGCGCCAGCAAAAGCGGGCTCGCCACCGTCAAGAGCGGATGGTCGAAGTGCGACTCACCCATCGCGGGGAGACGCGTGCCGCGCGCCGTGCTCGCGCACTGGCGTAACGATGAATCGCCTAGACCAGTGGTTCAACTACGAACGCCGGTATCACCCCATTCGGTTCTGGTTCGGCTTTGCGCTGCCGCTCTATTTGTTCTTGCTTTTTGTCGGTTTGTTGGGTATCGTGGTGGCGGTCAAGGAAGGCGTACTGAGATAGGAGACGACGATGATTAAAATCACGATTCAAGAGGGGTTGTTTCCTGCTCACGAGGTGCGATTGGAATTGCGAGCGAATGCCATGAGGCGCATGTGGCATCCTGACACAGATCAATATCAGCAGGTGCCTCGCGAAGATGTGCGGTTTTTGTTTGTGTATCCAAACCGCGCTCACGGGGTCCGAGGCACTTATAACAACGCCAGCTACCTGTCCGGTATGTGGAGCGGCAAGGTTTCGATTTCAAATCGCGACGGGGTGTCCAAAATTCTCCGCATCGGGTGCGTCGAGTTCACAGCTAAAGAAACCAAGATCATTCGCAAGTGGGCGTTGGGCAAAAAAGTCGTGAGGAGGAAGTATGAACCAAAGACGAAAAGGTCGGTCGGTCGGCATTCCCGCCAGCGATGATCTGGCCAAAGCTGCCGAGCTAGCACAGAAGCTGCTCCCTTTGCGGTCGCGCCTGTCGCTTGTCGATGAGCGGAAACGGCAAGCGATAGTCTGCACGGGGCGTTCGTTGCGGGCGAATCTCCGCCGGTGTTTGAAGGCTTCGGTTTGATCGCACATCCAAGGAGGCACAATGTTTGAACGCGCAGTGTACTGCACCGAGGAAGACCGCTGGTACAAGCAGGGCGACGATCCATGGACGGTGCGCGACATCCCGGCGGATCGCGTGGTCACGCCCATCATCAGCGTGATCGCGGATACATATGGCGAAGCTTTTGAACTGCTGTTTGGTCACGCGGTCGTAATCCCCGCGCCTGTTCGTTCCGCGCGGCGGGCTCTGGCGGAGGCTTGATGAATTCCGACCAAATCTCACACACGCATGTCAACCCCCTTGGGTATGGCGACAGTCGTACGGATGTCGCGGCCTGCGCATTTTGGCTTCAACAGATCGCCTATCAGCTTGCCGTGTTGAACGAGCGGCAGGCGTCTATCGTAGAAGGAAAGGCTGGGGTCAATGTGATTCTTTGTGCCTCAAACGATAGCATTCCTGTTGCATTGAAGGAGACATAATGTCAACTGAAGCCGAACTCGAAGACCTCTTCCGCGATCAGGTAGCAGCGGCGGAGGAATCTGCCAAAAACACTCTGTATCATCTAGCAAGCATATCTGATAGCCGCCGACAGATTTTGGAATGGCTAGATGAGAACAAATGGAAGTCTGACAGTGGTGCTTTAACCCGCCACACGCAGCTCGCCGTCGCGCTGGCGCTGGAAGAGGCGGCGAAGGTTTGTTGCGCGAACAAGGAAAGCGAGTGTGAAGACTATGCCCAGAGGGCGTATGAAGTAGCCGAATCCGAAATTCGCGCACTCCGCCCGGACGCCACGAAGCTACTGGCCGAGCACGATTACAAAATTGCAGAAGAGGCGGCGAAGTCGGCTTGCGAAGGTAGATACGAAAGCGAAACATTTTCCTCAGCGGAAGCGTTGGCCGAGGACCGAGAGCGGGTGCGACTGGAAGAGGCGAATGTCTGGCTGCCGTACTACCGTTCCGCCTTTGTCTGGCACCAAATTGATGACGATGCTAAGGCTGACGAGTTACGAGATTGGGGAGTCAAACGTATCGCTGAACTCGACTCCGCCCTCGCCCAGCGGGACGGAGGGAAGGAGTGATCCGCGTGCATTGCGACTGGCCGGGGTGCGGGGAGGGACGATGAAAGCGTTAACGCTGACTGAGCCGTGGGCCACGTTGATGGCTTACCAAGCCAAGAGAATCGAAACGCGGTCGTGGCGATTACCGAACAATATCATTGGTCAAGAAGTGGCGATCCATGCGGCCAAGGGCTTCCCGAAGTGGGCCAAGGAAACGTGCGACGAAGAACCGTTCACGATTCTGAATACACTCAACGTCTCTCTGAATCCGGGACACGTTCTCTGTGTGGTGAAATTCATCGGATGCAGAATGACTGAGGATGTCAGCAAGCAAATAACTCCGCAAGAGTTTGCGTTTGGCGATTATGGAGAAGGTCGCTGGGCATGGTTCTCGGAATTCGTCAGAAAGCTCGATAAACCGATTCCGGCAGTAGGGCATCTCGGATTCTGGGACTGGACCGAATAGGCTCTGCCCCGCGCACGCCCAGGCGCTCGGGCTGAGGGACGGAGCGAAAGGCGGCAGGGAATGACCGAAGCTGAGTACCAGAAGCAGGCCAACGACCGCGCGCAAGCTTTGCGCCGATACGAGCGGCTGGCTTTGTTGATAACGAGCTGCATAAAGGCCAACCCTATCTTTTACAAGAAATCACAGCCAGATAAATGGTGTGACGAACTCCTGGAGCTGTCCCACCAGTACGGATTCGGGAAGGAGTGACCAATGAAGACTGCGATCTATATCGAAGATGGCCGTACTCAGTTTGTGTTGACGCCGGAAA
>Ga0265338_10000257_pt1 | contig 96951 bp, 77 predicted proteins | sample 42126metaG_FD_193579 | JGI IMG/M metagenome (GOLD analysis project Ga0265338, IMG submission 193579) | Rhizosphere microbial communities from Carex aquatilis grown in University of Washington, Seatle, WA, United States - 4-21-26 metaG | ecosystem: Host-associated > Plants > Roots > Rhizosphere...
GATATCGGTGCATGAGTTTCTCTACCCTCTGGCCCAGGCAATGGATTCCGTAGCGATCGATGCAGATGTGGAACTCGGAGGAACAGATCAAAAATTCAATTTATTGGTCGGCCGGGATATCCAACGCGAGTTCGGAAAAGAGCCGCAGGTAATTCTCACGATGCCCATCCTGGCAGGAACCGATGGTGTTGATAAGATGAGTAAATCTCTCGACAACTACATCGGCATCGGCGAATCGCCGAAAGATATGTACGGCAAAACACTCTCGATACCCGACTCGCTCATCTATAATTATTTTCTTCTCGCAACAAACGTCTCAGCTGAAGAGCTTGAAACGCTGAAAAAGGATCTCGGCGGCACGTCTGTTAACCCCCGCGACATCAAAAGGCGCCTGGCGAGAACACTGGTAGCGATGTATTATGATGAAGAGAGCGGGGCTGCTGCTGAACGGGAGTTCGACAGGATCTTCATACAGAAGGATGTTCCCGACGAGCTGGCAGAATTTCAATACAAGATTGCAAGCGAGAGCGTTGGTATTCTTCAATTACTTTTGGATACAAGGATGGCGGCATCGAAGGGCGAAGCCCGCCGATTGGTCGAACAGGGCGGGGTGTCGGCCGATGGCGCAAAGATTGCCGACATCAACGCTCACATCCAGCTTCTCAAACCGGTCATCCTTAAAGTCGGGCCGAGACGATTCCTGAAGATAGTTCCCCTGGGTACATAAAAATGAAATCAACGATCAAACACAATAATATTTAAACATAAAAGCGGAGATGAGATAGTGTTCGTTCCAACAAAGATGTTCTTTACTAAAGGAGTGGGCCGTCATAAGGATTACCTTCAATCGTTTGAGCTTGCACTTCGAAGCGCCGGAATTGAAAAATGTAATCTGGTGACTGTATCGAGCATTTACCCGCCGAAATGCAAACGCATACCGCCCGCTGAAGGAATAAAGCTGCTGGAACCGGGAGCGGTCACCTTTGTCGTTATGGCGCGCAATGCCACAAACGAGCCGAACCGTCTCATCGCCTCATCGATCGGTGTCGCTCAGGCAGCCGACGAATCACAGTATGGATACTTATCCGAGCATCATCCATACGGAGAGACTGAAGAAAAGGCGGGCGAATATGCCGAGGACCTTGCTGCAACAATGCTCGCTACAACGCTCGGTCTGGAATTTGACCCGACCTTGGCGTGGGACGAACGTGAGAAACATTTCAAGATGAGCGGGAAAATTCTTAAAACATTCAACATCACGCAGTCAGCAGAAGGCGACAAAGATGGGAAGTGGACGACCGTGGTCTCTATTGCAGTATTGATTCCTTGAAAGTGCTTTTTGCTGCGCAGGCCCGGCAGCACCGCCGGCCTGCGCGCACTAAAACCTCACCGTAATGTTCATCAATGCTCCCCCGTTATTCGGAACAACAATCGCCGACACATTCTCCGATTCCTTCCTGCCGATAACTTTGTAGACGAGCGGAAGTATTTTACCCTGGCACTTATAGACCAGGTATGCGCTCCCTGCGCCGACCAACGCACCGGCAAACACATCGGACGGATAATGGAGTCCAAGATACATTCTCCCGTATCCAACCACTCCTGCCCAGACGAACGCAGGAATGTACACCGCTGGCTTCGGATACCGAAGAGTCAGGAGCGTTGCAAGGGCGAAGGCGCTCGCAGAATGTCCTGACGGAAAGGAATAGGGGTCTGCAGTTTCAAGATGATTTGTATGAACATCGGCCAACGCTTCGTACGGCCTATCCCTCCTCACTACTTCCTTCATCGCATATCCGATCGAATATGCCAGTATCTCAGAAGTTCCAAGCAGTACTCCCGAGTCGAATTCTTCGTTTCGGTCAGCAGCCAATCCGTATACTGCCAATGCAAGAGGCGCCCCAATAAAAACCGGATATGCAGAATTGTCAGTTGCCTCAAAGAATGATGTCTTAAACTGAGTCTGAGCATTGTTTACATCCCGAAAAAGGCGGACATCAATGTTTGACGGGTCATTTTGGGAGGAGGATGTGGAGGGGAGCGCTAAAAATAACAGAGCCGCCAAGCAAGAGAACAGTACGCTTGTGCGGCTTTTGAGAAGAAACAGAAACGTCAAGGAAATATCAGACATCTTTCGGAATAGTTTTACAGTATTCCGTATAATATGCCATAATTCTCTCTACATATCCAGTCGTTTGCTGCCACTGGGTATAATAACCGTTTGTTGGGCGTCCCGCATCCCAAACGTGCTCGTGGAGGGATGAATATTTTTTTGACAAGAGTGACAACGAGGTCTTGACTGATTCCCATTCATTGGGGTCGTCGGACATGTACTTAGCCATGACGCGGGCATCGGCTATTCGTCCAACGCCGGCATTGTAAGCTGCAAGCGTCAGTTTTATATGATTCTCTTCAGTAATACCCTCTCCGTCGAACGATCGATATATTTTTCCTAAATAATAGATACCCCCTCTGATGTTCGTGTGGGGTATGTGAAAATCTCCTTCGTCAAACCCGAGCTCTTCTGCAATTTGGCTCTGGGTAACGGGCATGATCTGCATGAGCCCCTTTGCGCCCCGGTAGCTGGAAGCCCCTGTCCGGAATCTGGATTCAGTCTTCATGATGGCCAATACGAGCCTCCAATCGAACCCATATTTTTGGGAGTATTTCATGATAGTCGGACCATACACCTGTAAAAAATGGGAGGAGGTATAATCAAGCCCTTGAGGATACCCGATACTTGAAATATCCCTATTTATCGTGCTTTTTGCCGAAATAGAACTGCCGAAACCGAGATAGAGAAGAGTCGGCAAAATCAACAAAAAATTGATCCAAAACTTACTCATTAATTCCTCTTATTATCCAACAAAACCTGTATTCCATTATAGCAGAATTTGAAAACGAGGAATGGCTTATCCTGTAATTGCACTGAACTGAGTATAAGCCTACAGGCAATACAAAAGTAGATATCCTTCTAAGGAAAGTCAATTGAAACTTTGAAAATCGGCAAGAACATCAATGGACAGTGGTAACAGAAGCGATAATTGAGGCAAAAAGAGGAAATAATAGCAGAAACGACTGACAGGATGGCATCTTATCATGAAAATCGCTGCGGCAAGAGATATTTTTCACAAGCCTCCAGAATTATGGAAAGGTCAGTATCAGATTCTCCCTCGATGTGGAGTCTGATCACACCCTTGAAAGGGAGTAATTGAACGATGAGCCATCGACAATCACCCCAGCGGAGCTTCAATCCGTTGAAGATTTCCCCCGTCTTGTCAATTTCCAGCTGGTATTTTCCGAGCAAAGCAAGATGATGCGTGGGAAATTCCCTTACTGTCTGAATCAATCGCTGGGCAACGGAAGTATCAAAGCGCCGATCAATAACACTGTAATAAACCGAGCCGAACGATCTTTGTACCCCCTCCTTGATCTCATCGAGGGACTTCGTCATTCTTGCGATCATCTCCGCAAAGAGAAGTCCGGTCAGTATTCCATCACATTCGGGAAGATGGCTCCCGCAGCAATACGCCCCTCCGCCAAAGCATCCCAGCAGCGTTTTCTCTTTGATAAATTCATCGATTCCAAATTGCAGTCCAAAATCGGTAAGCGGAATATTCAAATCGGCAGCAGCCCGCAAGACCTTATCTGTCGTAAAGGCTGATTTCAGAACTCGGCCCTTCCACCCCTTATGTTCATGCAGATGCCACAAAAGAACCAGTGTTGCCTCCTGCGCATTCAGCCACTCACCATTTTGGTCAATGATACCGCACCGGCTCCCGCCGCCATCGGTGGCAACTCCTAAGAGAGCGCCGACCACTTTGACATTATATTTCAGCGCATCGAGATTTGCCGGCGCCGATTCGGGGCACCGGTCAAAGAACCTCTTCTCCGGGGTGCCGAATAGCGTTTGTGCACGCCAGCCGCATCCGACTAGAATGTCTTCAATGATTGTTTGGCCTGTTCCGCCCATTGAATCGATCAGCACGCTGGCATTGTTCTTTGGATTCTCAGCAAATGACCGGAGGGTTGGAAAATCGATAAGCGATTCAAGACGGGTAACGTAGCCGGGAAGAAAATCAACTGTCACGATTTCTTTCTTGCCGGTGCCGGATAGTTCAATCAGCCCGCGAACTTTTTCCAGGAGCAGTGATCCGATTTGGGCCATGACATCAGTCGTTAAGGGTCCGCCATACGCTCCCTTGAACTCGATGCCATTGTATTCAGAGGGAAGATCACCGCCGGTGACCATGATGCCCGCAGCACAACCATTGGCGAGGACCGCAAACGAAAGTACGGGCGTCGGAATAATTCCTGAACTAAGCAGTACATCGATGCCGTTCTCTGAAAAGGTCTTTGCGATGAGAAGGGCAATCTCTTTCGAATTCGATCGCCCATCGAACCCAATAGCTGTTGTAATTCTGAGGGAAGATGGATGCAGTTCAAAAAGATAGCGGATGAACGCGTGAGCAACGAGAAGAATGTTTTCTTCCGTAATGTCTTCATCGAGCCTTCCTTGCCATCCACCCGGCCCGAATACAATGTCTTCCCTCATGAACTTTCCGGAGGAAATTCCTCGCTGACAATTTCGATCGCGTGAAGATACTGATCGAGAGGTACAAACACTTTGACCGGGTACTTAAGGATGGAACGTCCGATAGGGCCTTCAATAAAGCCGTCGGCGATAAATCCAATACCTGCGTTGTTGCGGGAATTCACCGTTATACCGGCACTCTCAAGCTTACCGCGGACAATATTTGCTTCATAATAATCGACCGACTGAAACGCGACTGCCCAATCTTCGGAAACCTCCACTTTCTTGTGTTCCTCGCAAAGCATTTTTACTCCCTTCTTGTTCGCACAACCTCCGCACATCAATCGCCGGCAAATAACGCAAACGGCAACTGCTTTTGAAGATGGATGTTTTTCACAGAAAAAATCATCCTCCGAAAGCAATACTCCGCAATGAACACAGAAGTCGCTCCCGGCCGCCACGGGCTCGAAGCAATTTTCACATTCTTCATATTCGATCGGCTCTTCCCCCGGGAGATGATCGACCAACGGAACATCGCAGTCGCTGCAGCGAACTACTCCCGCTACGTATTCAGCTTTGCAGTTTGGACAAAACGGCACCGGGCCTCCTTTTCATATAACTACCACTTTTCGAAACCGAATGAATCATTTCGTGCTAGCAGGATGATGAAAAAGTCCATAGACCTTGCCACGAAGACACAACGTCTCGAAGAAAGTTCAAAAACTATTATCACCAATATCATCAACGGTTGAGATAACGAAATGCTTAAAATCATTTCATGCCTTCGTGACTTAGTGGCTCATAAAATTATTTTTCAGCAACCTGCAGTGTCATTCCAAATATCTAAACATGTATTTCACCTCCAAGGCGCGGAGAACACCATGAGTATCGCAGGTCTTTATACCTATAACTTCCCGGCATGCTTGGCGTCGTAGCGGTTAAAAAATAGAAGATCGTTTTTGAGAACCAGCACCTGTTCATTCAGAGCGATCCGTCGGCGCGCAGATTTTTCAAAACTTCGACGAACCGCTGAGTAATGACTCTTGGCCGGGTGATCGCCGAACCGACGACCACTGCATATGCGCCGCATTTCAACGCATGCGCAGCTTCGCTTGGACTCCAAATTCTTCCCTCTGCGATAACGGGAATTTGCACTTCCGCTGTCAGGCGTTCTACCAGGCTGAAGTCAGGGAAGTCATCTGCCCTGTCCTCTGTGTACTGCGTATACCCCGAAAGCGTGGTTGCGATCATGTCCGCACCGAGCTCTGCCGCTCGGACGCCTTCAATATACGTAGAAACGTCTGCAATGATCGGAATTCTGAACCGCTTTCGAACAAGGTCAAGGAATTCAAATCCGTCCAATCCATTCGGGCGAAGACGCTGTGTTGCATCCAATGCAATAATGTCGGCACCGGCGTTGATCACGCTTTCAACATCGGAGAAATCAGGCGTAATGAGCGCCCATCCGTCGTCATACGTTCCCCTCGAAATTCCGATGACGGGAAGTTTAACGGTTGACCGCACCGATTGTATGTTGTCGAACCCCTGCACGCGAATTCCAGAAGCGCCCCCCATTTCAGCAGCTCGTGCAAACGCAGCGATGTAATTGGGGAAATTGAATGGTTCATCCCCTTCGGCATGACACAGAACGATAACGCCGTTTTTCAATTTTTCAATTGCGTTCGCCATCTCTCCTCAATTTTTTGTTCGTTAATTTTCCGGCTAATTCACATGCGATCTCCCCCGCAGCTTCACCCAGCTGCATGCTCGCCGGCTGAGAATTTGTCGCAAACAATGCTGTCGGCGGAAGAATCGCCCTCCCAGCCACGAGGAGGTTTTCAATGCCTGGGACTAACAACGCCTCTCGGGGAACCTGAAACGTGCTCGTCGGCCGTCCCGGCATTGCACACGTGGCAATAGCGTCGTCAAAGATTCTGCCAGACATTACGTCCGAATCTGAAATCATCATCCTGCTGCATATCTGACGCGATGCATGAAACCCGGCTTGCAGTGCCTCTGCGTGGATCTTTGCCCCGGCAAGACCGGGACAATGATCAACCAGAAATGCCGCTGCTTTCGGAGCTAACTGCCGGCATCTCATGTCAGCCCGGACAAGGCTCTCAGGGTCAGCCATGTCCACGTTCGGAAGTCCGATCATCGAAACAACAACTTCACCTTTGCGCACCGTCCCGTCAATTTGTATTGAGTCAGACGGCTTCAATTCCGGCGCGGCGTTCCGCCAATCTCGGGTAAGCGCTGTAAACCCTTTGAGCGAGAGAAAATCCGTTCCTTTGATCGAAGCGGGTCCGGAGAACTCATGCGGATTTTTTTGCGCGTACTCGAGCAGCGCCTTTTCATCCACATGGTCCATTGAAAACCTGTACGATGCACCCGCATCGTGTTTCACATGACGAGTGCCGGCATTCACGGCCACGGCGCCGTTGCCCGTTGCATCGATAAAAACATTCGCAGAGAGGGAAATGTCCCCTTCTCTCCGATGAATTCGGATCGAATCAACGATCCCGCCGGTTTTTTGCGTGTCGACAAATTGTGCATCAAGAATCAGCTTGACGTGCTCGGCTTCGACTAGCTTCCGAAGCACTGAAGGAAGCATTTCGTGATCGAACGGAGTCACGGTAAAGCCGACGCCGGTCGGGTCCAGAAGATGCCCAGGGCTCCCGCCTGCCGACTGCAGATGCTTAACGATCTCTTCGGCGATTCCTGCTACCAGCTGTTTGCCGAACGAATGGAAGCCGCGCCACGGCTGAAACATTGCTGCCGATGCCATTCCTCCGAGAGACCCGAGTTGTTCAATCAAAACCGTATCCGCTCCGCCGCGCGACGAGGCAATTGCGGCACAAACGCCGGCCGGTCCGCCGCCGACGACTACAACATCATGCTCTTCTCTGCGGGTACTGGATGGCATCGTCTAGGACCGTTTTTTGCATTCGGCGGATGTACCATCCAGGCCGATTGAAAATAGGTTTATAGGAATATAAAAAGAAGTCCTGAAAATAAAAAGGCGGTGCTCCCTCATCGCCCTGTAAGATCCTCAGCACTAATAATTCCCGCGTCGAGGAAGCGTGCCGGTCTATATTCTATAGTTGCAACTGAGATAGAAACCCCGCCCTCTTGACGTGTATCCCAGAATTTCTGAGTATTGAACATTAAAAATATTCTCGATCTTTCCATTAATAGAAACATTCTTGTTGATAATAAACCTTTGAGAAAAATCCAGCAGAGTATAGCTCGACAAAGGAATGCTCGCCAAGGCGCCATACGGTCCGAGATTTGAATCGTAATACGTATCATTTCTTGAACTCACGATTTTCAAATCCAGCTTTAACCCCAGCATATCAAGCGGCTGGTATGTCAGGCTCACATTCGCAGTACTTGGTCTTCGCACCAATTCCATCGATGCCACCTGATTGGTAAGAAATGCACCATTGCTGAATAATTGCACCGTGTTCCCGCCGGTTTGCAAAAGGTTAATATCCGAAGGGTTATACGTCAAACTCCCGGCGACAAAACTGATATTGCCGTCGAACATTAGCTGAGCGCTTATCCTGTCCTTCACATTTAGTTCAATACCTCTGCTTGATTGAGTTCCAATGTTGAGGTATGTATCTCCTTCCAATGAATCCACATTTGTATTCCATAAATACACATAATCGATATAATGTTTTACTACTGTATTGAAATACGCGAAAGAGAAGCTCGTCCCGTTTCCAATGGATTGCTTTATGCCGATTTCGTACGAAGTTGAGTTCTCCGGTTTTAGGCTTTTGTTCCCAAGAGTGATGTTCGGATCATAACCATCCTGGTTGGGGGAAAATAATTCATACAGTGACGGAGCGTTGAACCCCGTTGAATAAGAAAAATAGAGCAGACTCTTCTCTGCGATCCTGTATGATGGATTAATCTCGTACGTTACATTGTTTCCAAAACTGCTTTGGTTTGCTATCCGCATTCCACCGGCAAGCAAAAAGTTTGATAGCATCGGGTCTGCCAAGGGTCCGTTCAGATCACAATGAAAGAAAATGCTTCTTGTCAACGAATGGATATTCAAAGAATCAATATCAGAATTCAACTGATAGTTATAGATGCTGTTGTCATAATATGTACTCGCAGTCATCGTTTCTTTATACAGTCCAATTCCTATCACAGCGTCGACAGAATTGCTTTTGAAATTGGTTTGAATTTCATTCGTGCCCATTGTCCCTTTATAGGCATCTTTAATGAACGTGGATGGAAATACAATTGACGAATCATCAACAATATTGCGGGTCAGATTTGAATAGCCTCCAATGTACTTCAATTGAATATCGTCCGCTATCGTATAGCTCGCTCCGTACGTATAAAAATTCCTATTGACGTCCGATGTGAATGCCGGATCGTCCTCAAATGCAGCATGCGGAAGGTCCGCTTTTTGCGCTTCATTTCTGATTGATAGATATACATCCATGTTGTCTGACTGATAGCCGAGCTTGCCGAACGCATCTGTTTTGGTAAAGTTATCTCTGTGCCGATTGTGAAGAGTATCCCGGGTGGCAACGGTATCGACTGTTGCATCGAGGCCTTTTGTTACGAGATTGTCGATACCGGCAGTACAATAAAAGCCCTTCATATTCGTATACTGTAATAAAAGCTTTTCAGACAGAGTGGATGTTTTTGCGCCGAATGTTCCAGAGGCAATCCCTGCGTCGGCATGAATGCCGGGAGTATTGCTCCCTTCGCCTGTAAGAAGATTGATCACCCCTCCCATGGCCGACGAGCCGTACATTGTGCTATGAGAACCTCTCACAATTTCAATCTGATCAACACCGAGCGAAGAAAGCTCCGATAGATCGGGAGCGCTGTTCGGTGTCGCAGGATCTGTAAACCGGATGTTGTCGATCATAATCGCCGTTTGGTTGCTCGCCGTCCCCCGCATAAATATACTTTGGTTCGTACCCGGGTTTTGTCCGGTTCCGACCATATAAATTCCTTCCTGTTCTCCAAGCAATTCTCCTAGACTCTGACAAGTAGAATTTTTCATCTGATCGTTTGTAATTACAGTAACACTTCTTCCTACATCATCGGGATTTTTTTGAGACCTCGTGGCTGTTACCATGATTTCTTTTAAAGGATACATTCTAGTTGTGTCACTCTTGAGGGTCAGCGAATCTTGCTGTGCATGTGACACCGAAATGCAGAGAAGGAAAAGAAGAAGATGTTGGTTCATGATATTCCTTATTTTTAATTTCTCACTTCACAAAAACTGACAATATTGTTGCCACGAAGCCACAAAGGCATTAAGAAAAACGACCGCTCTTAAAAAATGGAAATTGCAAAATGAAGCTCTACTTAAAAACTCTTTGTGTCTTGGTGCCTTTGTGGCGAACTTTTAAACTCTCAATAACTTTCTTTTAGAAATAAAAAATCCCAACCTTCTCAAAGAAAGATTGGGACAATAAAGTATTGTTCAATCTATCCTCACTCCGCGAAGGATATTGAAAATGATGCTGGCAGGTCTCCTGGCTTCCCGATGTTCGCCCCGCCTTCCCGTCCGATTAACTCGGTCAGCGGCTTTGGAGCTTGCTCATATTCGGGTCACAGTTGCGGGTCAGCTTCCGAATTCTCCCGTATCGCTTACAGCGAGACGTGAGTTCACGGAATTCCCTTTTCATCCCGTTCCGCAAGCGGCAGAACGGGACACCAACATCGTTATAGAAAAGAACGTTTTCCCCTACACAACTTAGCCAATGACGGATCGCTCAACCTGTTCCTTTTTCAATACAATGAGCAACCCCTCATATGCCGTGAACATGACAGCAACGAAAAAGAAATCTCCGGCGACCGTGTTGCGGAAAAATGGAATTGCGAAGACATAGCATTCCACAAGCCCGGCCCATGTCGGCGCATAGATCGATCCCGGAGTCATCCATGCTCCAAAATTTGTAACAACAAAAAAGAGGATCGAACTTACAAATGTTCCGCCGAGAACATACAGCGGCTTCTTGTGATTCTTCAGCCACATGCCGACCAATCCGACGAGGACAAAACTGCCGTAGACCCAGTACATCCCGGCGTAGAATCCGATAAAGTAATCGCTGATCAACATCGCCAGTATGGGAATGGCAAATGCGAACCTTTTTTCCAGGTACACGCCGCCAAACAGGGCAATTGCCCCGATCGCGGTGAAATTTGCAGGGTGCGGCAGCAAACGGGAAAATGCCGCGACGAAAACCAACAGAAACGCTGCGCCGTATCGCGCAAATGACTGTCGCTTGCTCATGAGTGAAATTCCTTTCATTGATAATTTATGGATAGAAGAAATTTTTCAAATGCACATTCAACAAAAAAACCCCGACCTTCGCGAGGAAAATCGGGGTTGATACATCAAAAAACTTTTGTGTTCGACCAAACATGCTGTAACCTTTTTCCTCGAAGGTTCTGCGTTGTGAGGTTGGCAGGTCTCCTGGCTCTCCCGAATCTTCTCTCGCCTTCCCGTCCGATTTCTGCGGTCAGTGGTGTAGAGACATTTCTCATCCCGGGATTACAGTTGCGGGTCAGCTTCCGAATTGATCATTCCCGCCGACGGCGGAACTGATCTTACGGAATTCCCTTTTCATGGCGCCATAGGCGCCACACCAACGTCAAGTTATTGAAAAGAACAAAGTCCTGAAACCAATATACAACACCGAAGCGCGTTTGTCAAGAACGATTGGACATGGATAGAGCCATGTGATTGCATCGAGAATTCGGATAGCATGTCAGGGGGTATGGTTCTTGCCGAACAACAATCCTGTGATGCGCGATAATTCTCCGGAATTAAAGAACGCTAAAGAATAAAGAACAACCGGCCAGCAACAGAGCAATCCAATTCTCAAAAGAAGCGAATCGATTCCATAGTTCGCGGCGATGATTTCCAGGAAATATACCAGCGCAACCGAGAAGGCAAGCTTCAGCGTTCTCGAAAATTCGTACTCGATCCTGTAAAACCTCTGTACAATGAAGTACATGACGAAGGCAGAAAGAGCGTATGCGATCAACGTAGCATAGGCCGCACCCATGATGTTGTACTTAGGAATAAGAAAATAATTCGCGACGATATTTGAGACGGCCGCAAGGATCGATGTCGGCAGAAGGTACGCTGTTTTCTTTTCGATAAAAATCCCGGCATTGAAATGGATCGATATCCCTCCAAAGATGTATGCCAGCAGCACAACCGGAACCACACCGAGCCCGCTCCAGTAATCGGGATGGATAATGTGACGTCCGAATATTTTTATCTGAACAATATCCCCGATAAAGAACGAGAGTACCAAGAAGATCCCGCTCATGGCCAAAAGGAAATATGTCAGCACCCTCGCGAAAAGAGGCTTTGCGTTCTCGTCATTTGCGTGAGAAAGGAAAAACGGTTTCCAAGCATAGTCGAACATCGACGTGACGAGGTTCATGAAAATTCCGAGCCGGTAGTTTGCCTGGTAGATGCCGACATTGCTGTCGTTCGTAAACGCCTTGAGCATAGGACGGTCGATCACCTGAAGCACCATGCCGGAAAGGCCGACCGGAACATACGGCAGGCCGAATTTCAGGAGCGCGGAATACAGAGTTCGCGAAAACTTCCAGGAGGAGCTGCGCACGATGTGGGGAACCATAAGGACGAACGTCAGCACGGATGAGGCAAGCCCGCTGATAAAAATTCCTTCGACACCCCACTTCAGCCACAGCAATGAAACGATGTTGAAGACGACGTTCGATGCAATGTTCACTATTTTCAGGGCTGCAAAGAACTTTGGCCGGCGCGCAAGCCGCAGCGACGCAAACGGGACGATCACAAGCGCGTCAAAAAAAAGGATTCCCGCACTGTAGTAGAGAATTCTGTAGAAATTTTCGCCGATTAGAAATACATGCGTCAACGGTACCGGGAAGGCGATCATCAGCCCTGAAAACAACGTTGACGTTATCGCGATCGAAATGAGCGGCGTGCTGAATTTCTCCTTCGGGTCCCCCCCTTCAAGAGGCGAGGCGTAGCGAAAGTATGCTGATTCCATTCCGTAATTGTAGATGACGTTCAGGAACGCAAGGTAGGAATAGACGTTTGCAACAATGCCGTACTGCGAAGTCGTTAATACGTTGGTGTAAAATGGAACGAGAAGAAATGTAAGGAAGCGGCCGACAATCGTGCTGATGCCGTAGATAGCCGTGTCTGCGCCAAGTCGCTTTATTTGGGAGAACATACTTAGGAGACCAGCTCGAGAGAAATGTCGAGCGCTTTGGGGGAATGAGTGAGCGCCCCGACGGATATAAAGTCTACCCCTGTGTCGGCGACAGCCTTGACCGTTTGAAGCGTTATGCCCCCCGACGCTTCAACCTCGACGACGTGATTGATCAGCTGAACTGCCTTCGCCATGGGTTCAAGTTCGAAATTATCCAGCATGATCCTGTCGAGACCTCCGCATGCCAGGGCTTCTTCTACCTGGTCCAAAGAAGTAACTTCAAGTTCAATTTTTAATTGAAGATTCTGTTCGGCCAGGTAGTAGTTGCACTTCGTAAGAGCTGCGGTAACGCTCCCGGCTGCTGCTACATGATTGTCTTTGATCAGCACCATCTGGTCCAAACCGAACCTGTGGTTCACGCCTCCGCCGTCCCGAACGGCTTTCTTGTCAAGCATACGGAGTCCGGGCACAGTCTTACGGGTATCGGTGATCTTCGCTTGCGTTCCTGCGACGGCGTGAACATATTTGTGTGTCAGCGTCGCGATGCCGGACATGCGCTGCAAAAAATTGAGGGCGACTCTTTCACCCAGGAGTATCCCGCGAACGGAGCCGTGAATCTCGGCAAGTTCGTTTCCCGGAGAAACAAAATCGCCGTCCTTGGCGTTGAGCGTTACGGTGGTTCCGCCGTCGGCATACTGGAGGACTATTCCGACAAGTTCCATTCCGGACACCACGCCATTCTCTTTCGCCAGAAGAATTGCGCGGCCAAACTGGTCTTCGGGAATCAGCGATTCGCTTGTCACGTCGCCGAACCCGACATCTTCATGAAGTGCCTGCTCGATCAGCCTGCCGATCTTGCTGTCGTGAAGAAGGTCAATGCTCATCTTCTTTTGTCAACATGATTGGAATGTCGTCTTTCACTTCATAGACGCTTCCGCACTTCTTGCAGGTCAGCGTGTCGCCGGACGGCTTGTAGTCGAGGCCGCCTTTGCATTTCGGACAGCAAAGAATATCAAGCAGTTGCTGTTTTACCATTTGCCGGTCCTTTCGGTTTGCTTTTTTTAAAGGCTTCTTCAAGAACTTCAACAAACTTCATCGGCGCGCGCGTCGGTTTCCCCGTTTGAGCGTTGATGAAACTATGCACGGTAAAGCCTTCCGCGATCGGTTCAATTTCGCCGTCCCGGAGAACGCGGTATTCGATCCGGACCCTCGCAATCGGAATCTCGTTCAGCGATGTTTCGATGTGCAGAAGATCGTCGTAGCGCGCAGAGCGCTTGTATTTCGAGCCGGCTTCGATCACGGGAAGATAGATTCCCATCGCTTCAATTTCGGGATACGGCATCCCGATGTGCCGGAGCAAATCCGACCTTCCCTGTTCGAAGTACTCGAAAAATTTTCCGTAGTAGACAAATTTCATTTGATCGGTGTCCGCGTAGCGCACGCGCACGTCGGAGATAAACGTGATCGGTGTATTACTCATTCCACGCACCCATGGCGCTGAATTTATCTATCCTTTTCTCGATAAGTTTTTCAGGCTTCATCCGTTTAAGCAGACGCAATTCCTCGATCAACGTGTCTTTCAAAATTGCCGCCGCTTGCGTGGGATTGCGGTGTGCACCGCCGGGAGGTTCCGGAACAATTCTATCGATAATTTTTTGGTCATAGAGATCGCGAGCCGTGAGGCGCAAGGCTTCCGCAGCCTGCTCTTTGTACTCCCAGCTTCGCCAGAGGATGCTTGAACACGATTCCGGGGCGATGACAGAATACCACGTATTTTCCAGCATCAAAATCCGGTCGCCGACGCCGAGTCCGAGCGCGCCTCCTGAAGCACCCTCGCCGATGACAACGACGACGATCGGAACGGGAAGATGCGACATTTCAAAGAGGTTCCTGGCGATGGCCTCCGCCTGCCCCCGTTCTTCCGCTTCGATGCCCGGATATGCGCCGGGGGTATCGAGGAGCGTAATGATCGGCTTCCCGAATTTCACCGCAAGCTTCATCAACCGAAGCGCTTTACGATATCCTTCGGGCTGCGGCATTCCAAAGTTTCTGAACAAGTTCGATTTCGTGTCCCTTCCTTTTTGATGACCGATGATCATCACAGTTTGGTCTTCCAATTTTGCAAAACCTCCCACGATCGACTTGTCGTCGCCGAAGAGCCTGTCTCCGTGCAGTTCAATAAATCCCGTCGTCATCATGCCGATGTAATCGAGCGTGTAGGGGCGTTCGGGATGACGGGCGAGCTGGACTCTCTGCCACCGCGTGAGGTTTGAAAAAATATTTTCGCGAAGCTGGCTCACTTTTTTCTCCAGGATAGTTATTTCATCGGCGATGTCGAGGTTGTCGGAGAGCTTCCTCATCTCCTCGATCTTTTGCTCCAGCTCCACAACCGGTTTTTCAAAATCCAGAACAACTTTTCCCATGCACTCTCCAGAAAGGTTAAACGCTGCGCCGTGTCGCATTAACGACTGCTTTGACGACAATCTCAAAATCCAGCATCAGCGATTGGTTCTTCGCATAATACAATTCATACTGCTCCCGCTCTTCATCGCTCATAGACCGGTCTGAATGGATCTGGACGATGCCCGTGATGCCGGGTTTCCCGAGGTAAATCCCGTTATGAGTGGACGAAGCGCTGGCATCGGTGCCGCCGGATGGACGCCCGATGAGGGACATCGAACCGAACAGCACTTTCGGCATCGCCATAACTGCTGATGAAAAGGCGGACGGCTGAGAGCGAAACAGTAGACGGCTGAAAGATACGAAAGGAGCGCATGAAATCAAAAGAAAAAGGGAAACGATGATGTCGGCCGCCCGTTTCGTTATCCGGTGCATCGGCCTGTCGATATTGTACTGGATCTCGATGAACGGGATCTCGTCCAGCTGGTCGATGCGCGATTTCCCGATGATCACTTCGAGAGAATTCGGCACAAGCTTGAACTCTACCATCCGGCTTCTGCTTTTGCTGATCACCGAAAGGATCGTCGAGTACGGAATCGCGTCCGCCGAAAAGATCACATCGTCGATCTTAAAGTCGTTGATCACTTTCCCGATCGTATCAACGCTGCCGAGGATTTCGACGTCGAGTATCTTTTGATTCAACCGCTGCCGGTTCACATCGATGAACCCGACTACATCATACCCATCGCCCGGCCGGCTGCGGAGTTTTTTCAGCACATCCTGGCCGGTTTGCCCGGTGCCGACGATCAGCGTCTTCCTTCCAAAAAGAGTCTTCCGTGAAAACGAACTTCCCGCACCTGTCAAGCGGATCACCAATCTCCACCCGGGAATCAAGAAGACGCTTAACGCGCCGGAGATGATCATGATGACCCGGCTGAAAGCGAAACTCTTCAGAAACGCAGTGAGCGCCGAGATGATCACAAATGCGAAAAACACGGCGATGAATGAGCGGGAGACGGAAAGTTTCCTGCTCGAGTACACCCCGGCAGCGAACAGCGAGATGACGACGACCGCCGACGGGACAATCAGCGCCCACGGGTACGCGTATGCGGGAAACGAGAACAATCTCCCGGAGCGCACATATTCTGCGAAAAGAATTGTTGCAAGAACAATGCAAAAATCAAAAATCGACACAATGAACGGCTTGCCGTAGCGCATAATTCCGGCGATCATCCGCCGCACGTCGATCGCCATCTCAATGATCAATTCAAACAAGAGCGACCCCTGGTGATGCTTGCGGACAAAGAGCCTCATCGCTTTATAGAAAATACTCAACTCATCGATGTCGCTCCTGCGTGTGCTTTCTCCCTTGTAATGGATGATCTTTGTGTCGGCCACATAGAAAACTTTCCATCCATCCTTTTGAACGCGGTAGCACCAGTCGAGGTCTTCGCCGTACATGAAGAATCTCTCGTCCAGACCGCCGATCGTCTCGAAGACTTCCCGGCGTATCATCATACACGAGCCGCTGATTGCATCGACTTCGTAGCTCTCGTCCGGGTTAAGATATGTGAGATTGTATTTTCCGAAAAGTTTCGTCGACCCAAACAGCGAGCTCAACCCGGAGACCTTCGAGAACGCGACCCACGGAGTAGGAAAACTCCGCCGGCATGCCAACTGGAGCGTTCCGTCGGGATTCAGGATCTTACATCCCGCCATCCCGACATCTCCGTTCGTTTCAAAAAAATTGATGAGAGTGCGAAAAGTATCTTCCTGCACGATGGTATCGGGGTTCAACAGCAGCATGTACTTTCCAGATGCAAGCGCGAGAGCCTGGTTGTTCGCTCTCCCGAATCCGGCGTTGGTGCTGTTTGCGATCAGGCGAACGTGCGGAAAATTATGACGCACCATCTCGCTGCTGCCGTCGTCCGAAGCGTTATCGACGACGAAGACTTCACCCTCCATCCCTTCCAGCGCTTTGAAAACGGAAACGAGCGCGTTCTTAAGGAAGTCGCGTACATTGTAGTTGACGATGATGATTGAAACATCCATGGCGAGAGGTTACAGCAATTTGAAAAAGCTGCGCAGCTTCAATTTCCAGACCATAAAAGCAGCTTCGTAGACGATGTTCTTGGACATTTTCGAGACGCCCCGATCGCGGTCGACGAAAATGATGGGGATTTCACACAGGCGAAAGCCTTTTTTCCATGCTTTGTAATTCATTTCAATTTGAAAGGCGTATCCGTTAGACCGGAGCTCGTCGAGGTTGATATTTTCAAGAACTTCGCGACGGTAACACTTAAACCCGGCGGTCGCATCTTTCACAGGCAAACCCGTCACGACGCGCGTATACAAATTCGCAAAATAGCTGAGAAGCAGCCGGCGGAAGGGCCAGTAAACAACGCTGACTCCGCGGATGTAGCGCGACCCGATGACCAAATCGTACTCCTGAATTTTCAACAGAAAATTGAGAAGCTCTTTCGGGTTGTGCGAAAAATCGGCGTCCATTTCGAACACATAATCGTACTTGTGTTCGATGGCGTACTTGAAGCCCGCGACGTACGCGGTCCCGAGCCCCATCTTCCGGGGTCGTTCGAGAAGATGGACGCGCGGATTAGTCTTCTGGATCTCTTTCACTATCGCGGCCGTTCCATCGGGCGAATTGTCATCGATGATGAGAATTTCGATATCCGTCGACTGGTGGAGCACCTGCGGAATTAACGACGGCAGGTTCACCGCTTCATTGTATGTAGGAGTTATGACGAGTGCTTTAGGCATAGTCGATGAACGTGGATCAATGGCCTTTCCCCATCAACATGACATAGAATGTATATAAAATTATCTTAATGTCCATTCTGAACGACATATTTTCGATGTAAAACAGATCGTAGCGCACTTTCGACCTCACATCGTCGATCGTCCGGTCGTATCCCTGTTTGATCTGCGCCCAGCCAGTGATGCCCGGGCGGACTTTCAGCCTCCTGTGGTACAGGGGGATCTCCTTCGAAAGCTTATCCACAAAGAACGGGCGTTCGGGGCGCGGGCCAACAAGGCTCATGTCACCATCCAGCACGTTAATAAATTGAGGAATTTCATCAAGGCGAGTATTCCGCAAGAACCTCCCAATTTTCGTGACGCGGTCATCATGCAGCGGCGCCCACACGGGGCCTGAATTCTTCTCGGCATCGGACCGCATCGAACGGAATTTGTGCATCTTGAAAAGCTCCCCATCCTTTCCAACACGTTCCTGGCTGTAGACCACCGGGCCGGGGGTGTCCAATTTAATCGCAATAGAAATCAGAACCCACAGCGGGGAGGAGAAAAAAAGGATGACGAGCGAAGCAACAATGTCCGTCAACCGTTTCATGCTTTGTTCCCACGGCTGCATGATCTGCGGCATGATTTCAATCAAGGGAAATCCGTAGAGCTGATTTGTGCGCGCTTGCCCGCTGATAATATCGTACATGTCGGGAAGGATCTTCATACTCACGTCGTGGCTATTGCAATGGGAAATAACATCGAGCAACCTATCATGGTCGGCCGATTCAAGGGCAATGAGGATATCCTTCACCGTGTGCCGTTCGATAAGCGTCTGGAGGTCGTCGATGGATCCAAGTAATCGAGTTCCTTTGTATTCGGAGCCGCTTTTACGCTTATCGAGCATAACAAAACCGACCACGCGGTACCCCAGCGCCGGATGAAGAACGACAAGATCATATAGATTTTTTGCTTTATCATTCCAACCGACGATGAGGGTATTTCGCGCTCCGACGCCGGCCGCCAGCAAGCGCCTCCGCGCAGTGCGATAGAGCACTCTTCCTGTTGCGGTTGTGAACACCATAATTCCCCAATACATGAGGATGAGCATTCGCGAACTGATCTTTGCCTTGACAACGCCCGCGTCATCCACAAATATGACAAAAAACAAAATGATGCAGCCGAACCCGACGGCCTTCATAAGCGTTGTCACCTCGTCCGTGCGCGACGCAGCGTGCCATGGACGATAGAGCCCGAAAAATAAAAATATGACGAACCAGTAGAGCCATACGAAAAACATCGGCATCCAAAAATCTGGCTCGAGGCCGAGCACGACGACACCGCTGCGGACTCTGAAAAAGTAATAGAGGATCCAAGAAACATTAATCGTGAAGAAATCCAACGCCGCCGTTTTTTTTTCGAATTGCCGTCTCATCGAATTTCTCTACAATTCACAACATCGTAAATTCCACCGGTTTTGTTCAAAACAACGGCGAAAAGAAAAGTCTGAATCGCGTTCATCGCGGTGTTGACTGCCAAATAGTAGATTGTTTACCCTGAACAAACCGGACCATTCCCAAGAAAAGGGCAAGGTTCGAGACCAAAAAGAAATATACCCCGGAAAACAATGCTATTCTAATCTTGACCAGGGAAAAGAGATACCCTATCAATCCAACCGCATAAAACGCCAACTGGAGTTCAAACGTTACTGAATAAAAGCCTGACGATTTTCGCAGCAGCACGTTAAGGACAAATATCCCTGCGAGGATGAGGGGAAAGAACCATCGAATGATCTTGTGCGACCAAAATGCAAAAGAGAGGAGCACATTCCTGTTGAACAACAGCCTTCTAAAGTACGCGAGCGTTTGGAAATTAGTTGCAGCAAACCGTATCTTCCTTCTAAGCTCAGTAGTAATATTTGCAGTAATGTCTTCTGTCGCTATCGCGTTTTCCTCATACGTAAATTTTCGGTTTTTTAAAAGAACGGACAACGTAATATAAAAGTCGTCCGTGATTGCGTCCGGCGGCAATTCTTCAAACAACGATCTCCTCACAGCGAAAATGCCGCCGTTTGCTCCTATCAAGATTCCGCATTTGCCTTCGGCTTTCTTGATGAAGGTTTCATATTCCCAGTATTTTCGTTCCTCGATACTTTCAGACCTGTTGGCGCCAGTTTCGAGCAAAATCAACCTACCGCATATCCCGCCGATTTCGTCGTTGCCGAATCCTTGCAACAGTACTCGTACTGCAGCCCTATCGAATTCGGTATTGGCATCGGTGAAAACCAGAATTTCATTGCGGGCAGAGTGCGCGAGGTCATTCAATACTGAGGCTTTACCACGCCTCTCTGTAAATATAAAAACCTTCAGCCAAGGATATTGCTTTTCAAGGTGTATGAGTGCGTCATTCGTTCCGTCCGACGAATCATCAGAGCCAACCAATACTTCGATTTTAGCAAAATCATAGTCTTGTCCGGCGATATTCTCTATCCGGTTTCGAATTACTTTTACCTCGTTATAGGCTGAGATTAATATCGAAACCGTCGGATTGACCAGAGAAGTGCCATGTTCTTTGTGGAAGAAGGCAATGACTTTCATGATGATCGGATACAACAAATACGAATGAATTGCAAGAAAGAGAAGTACTATGAAAAGAATACTGAGGAGAGGATCAAAACACATTTAAGCAATGCTCTTGTTACACTATCATCGGATATGGTAGATTGTTTTTCTGTCCACTTCAAGAATCTTACAAGCTCTCCGGGAGCCAATGGTCAGCGTACAGAAGAAAGCCGAAACTGCGATCGAACAGAGTTTTGGCCTGGGCCGCAGAAACGTTTTCAATCCCCTCTATATTACACATTACACTTCAACGCTTGTTGACATACGTTTGGCCTCTTGAGCTTTCTCATGCATAACTGCCCCTGCATCCTCATGCGAACTCATCGTCCCTGGAATCGGTCCCAAGGCCAATTTGTTCTCAAACTTGCTCTTGTTTTGTTTGTACGTGCCGTTGAATAAATATTTATAGAACGACAGGAACGCTTTGATCGTTCTTCTCAATTCAGCGGGATTTCTCAGCACCGATTTCAGCTTCATGAACATATATGCAGGGCGAACGTAATATTCTCTTCGAGCATAATTGCAGAAATCGACAATTTCCTGAGCCGACAGATCGTGCGTCCGCACAACGGTGTTGTGAAGCCCCTCAGGAGTCAACCACTCATCGAATGATTTTGCATTAATAAGGTTTTCTTTTTTCGCCCATTCATAGGCTTCCGTTCCCGGATATATCATCAAAGGGAAAAACTGAGCGGTGTCGGTGTTCAACCGTTTCGCGAGGTTGAGGGTCTCATACATTGTCTCAAGCGTCTCTCCTCTGTTCCCCATCATGTAGCAGGCATGGATCAATAATCCGGTCTTTTTTGCGTTCTCCGAAGCTTTAAACTGTTCGACCGTGACCCCTTTTTTCATGAGCTTCAGAATTTCGTTTGATCCGCTTTCAAAGCCTACGATGACCAACCGGCAATTCGCTTTCTTCATCCATCGCATTGTCTCTTCGTCAAGGTCGGCACGAACATTACATGTCCACGTGAGCTTATTCTTCTGTTCGATCAAGAGCTTACAGACATCTATCGTGTGCTTCTTATAGACGGTGAACGTGTCGTCCTCGATGGTAACTTCAACGACCTCCGGGAAATTGTTTTCGATGTATCTGAACTCGGCAGCGATGCTTTCAGGAGAACGATGGATATACGTGTGGCCGTAGAAGTTTTGCGGGTATACGCAATACGTGCAAAGATATGGACACCCACGCCCTGTATAGACCATCATTTGCGGGTATCTTCCAGCCGCAAAGAAATAATCGGTGGATTTACAGAACCGTTTGAAGATTTCGCTGGCAAACGGCATGTCGTCCAATTTTTGATTCGCAGGCCTTTGGGGGTTTGTGTGAACGGTTGACCCGTCGCGCCATGTCAGCGAGGTCACGGTTTCCAACGCTCTACCGTCGCTCAACACGTTTGCCAATTCTGATATTGTTTCTTCGTACTCATTCCTAGCGACAGCGTCGGCGATAGGATATTGGGCCAAAACCTCTTCGTGAAGCGCTGTGGCATGATTGCCGACCAAGCAAACAAACATAGACGGAAACGCTTTTTTGAGCTCGGCAACAAACCGTATATCGCTGGTGATGCTTCCTGTACTAGTTTCTACCACTGCCAGATTCGGCTCAAACGGGAGGAGTCTCTCGATTGTTTGCTCAACCGTTATTATCTCGGCGGGCGCATCTATTAAAGTAATAGTGTTTCCGCGTTTCTCCGCAACACCGGCTGCAAGTGCTAACCAGATCGGATAATAAACTGTCCCGCTCTTTGTTACGGCAGGGCTCCGTGACCCGCGGGAATACTTAGGGTGAAACGGTGGATTTATGAACGCTATGTTCATCTCTCGCCTCTCCAATCAAAATGAGTAGCAAACGCCAATCTTACGATTTTGCCTAAGAATTCAATATCCTGCGATAGAAAAGGGCTGCGTCTGAATGGGCTTACCTTCTTAATATAACTAAGTAATAACCTTAAAGTAAAGCCTTGTATCACAATTAACCTCAATAGGAACAATTTCGCAAATCCGTAGTGTTTTTGGAAAAAATAGAACATCCCCCTGTATCGTTCAACGAGAAGCCGGTTAACGACTTGCTTCTGCACTTGCTGCTTCGTGGAGTACCCGAAAAGGTGGATAATATTCGAATCCGGGAGAAATACCGATTTATAGCCTGCGCGTTTCATTCGGTAACTCCACTCTACCTCTTCATTGTAGAGAAAGAACGCCTCATCGAGGAGCCCTACCGAGTCAATTGCCTGTTTTCTAACCATCATGCATGCACCGGTCACATGGTCGACCTCTCGTAGTGCATCATGATCCCAATAACTTTCAAGGGCTTTCGTGTTGAACAGCTTCTTGAAGAGTTTTACTATTCTGCTATTGTAGGCAATAAATGCCTTGACAAATTCATTAGCATGGACGATTTCTTTCAGCAGGGAAGGAAACGAATGCGTTGAATGCTCGAGTTGACCATTTGCGTTAAAAATTTTGCAGCCGACAATGCCAACGTCCGGATGTCCATCCATGTATGCTATCATTGGTTTGAAAGAATCGGCATTGACGATGGTATCGGGGTTCAGCAAGAGAATATATTTCCCCATCGCGCGTGAAATGCCGACATTATTGGCAGAGGCAAAACCATTATTTGACGTATTGAAGATAAAATGAGCAAATAGAAAATTCCGAGTCAACTCTTCTATGCTCTCGTCGGAGGCGTTATCTATAACTAACACCTCATACGGAAAAGCGAGCTTGCTTTCCAAAATAGAGTTGAGACATGCCGTAAGAACACTCGCAGCATTATAATTGACGATGATAATAGAAAGTATAGGGGACGTCGGCATCAGGGATCGCGAAATTCACTACACTTATTTATCACGCCTTTACACATTTCTTTGAGCACTATCCTGCCTGTTGGCTTTCCTAATAAATACAATAGACTGCGTGATGGTCATACTCTCAAACCTCGATGATCTTTTTGGTTTCCCTTTATTTTTTTTCCGGGTAACATCAGATGCACCCTGTTCATCCACCAATTGTTTTATGAGACCAACCATACCGTAGGAATGATGCCGCATTGGGAATTTCACGCCCAGTTTACCGGCTATCCTTAGTACTAAGAACCAAAAATGACTTCTCTTGATTTTCGTTTGTGCATATACATCAAAATTGAGACTCGTACCGTCAGGCCAATCGCTCCAATATCCAGTGCCCCAATCTTCGATGATATATAGCCCTCCGGGCTTTAGATGGTAATTAAAAAGATGCCAGAATGACGTCTTTGTTAATTCACCAATATGTGAGGCATCATCAATGATAATGTCGAAACCGTCAGGTGCTGCTGCGTCAGAGACTTGAGAAAGAAAATCTGTGTCGGATTGGCTCCCCTGGAATATTTGAACACGCTCACCCGGTACAAATCCTTCGGGAAGTTTAATATCAACCCCAACAATATTTCCTAATGGGAAATAGTCACGCCATAGCAAGAGTGAACCGCCCCTGAATATTCCCAGTTCAAGAAGGTCTATTTTCTTTGTAACATATGATTGAAACATGGGGTCATACGTTTTCAGGTAATTACTATTTATTTTATCCGAATCGTATTTTTCCAATGACAATTCTAAACTTCGCATTACTGTTTATCCTATGATTAACTACTCATCCTAATAATAATTGTTAGACGAGGTGTATGTATATTTTTTTGCGCGTCTTTTTCTAAGGTTTAAATAGTAGAACTGACCCAATAAGACGAACACATTGTATTTTGACATTGAACGGTGTTTCTTATAAAGATACAAAGCGTTTCTATAGAGGGTCTCCCAGTTCTTTGTGAGCGTATCGATCGAATTCGTTCGACGGACAGAACAAGTTATTTTTTTGATGTGCTTGAATTCATAAAATTTTGTCATCCTTATCCACAGGTCCATGTCTTCATCGGTCGTTAAGTTTTCATCGAACACCCCCGCGATCTCGAAGCATTTGGCATTAAGTACGATGCAGGGCGTAAAGATATAATCCTTTATCAAAAGAAGAGACTTATTAAATTCCCTCGAATACGTTACCGTTTTCTTGACGGTTTCAAATTTTCCATTTATTTCGTTTTGGAATTCTACCAGCGCATCGGAATAAATGATTGCATGTTTTCCTTTTTTTAACTCGAATTCTACTGTCGATAAATGGTCCGGATGATACCAGTCATCATCATCAAGAAATGCAATGAACTTCCCTCTGGCATTCTTTATTCCAATATTTTTCGCGCGGGACACCGAATCGAGAAGGTCTGATTGAAATAACGTAACGGGGATCTTCGTGCTATATGATTGAATAAGTTGAGCGACATCGACTGTACCGTTATTGACTACAATAGCTTCAAAATTCTTATAAGTTTGACAGACAAGGCTTTCCAATGCATCCTTCAAAAACAATGGCCTATTATGTGTGGGAATGATTATAGAAAATGAAGGGGCAACATCGGTGGTGCGGTCAATGAGAGCAATTTCTTTTTTCAATAATGGTGAATGATTTCCGTGTAAATATCGAGCACAAATACTGTAGGCAGCGGAGTTATCGCCAATGTGTTGCATTATTCTTGACGCATACCAAAATGCAAATTCTCTCGTTGGCAGGCGTTTATCCTTGTTCCATACTTTGAACAATAACTTCCAACAATAATACGCTGCAATATTTCTTTTAACCCAGTATGAGTAATACGAGAATTTGTTATAAAGTACTTCTCTTTCTATTTGGTTAAAATATCTTTCCGAATACCCGCTCTTTATTCGATAGGTTTCTTCGAACGCCTTGGTACTATCCTGAAATTGTTTATTACTCTTGTCAGGTGATAAATAATACGCCCCCAAAACTTCCGGCATATGATGAAGAGGATGCCGTAGAGCGACGTGACATGCAAATTCATAGTCGCCCGCGACATCAAACTTCTCGTCAAACCAAATATTGTCCTGAAAATGGATCGACGATCTCCACATCGGCTGTGGACCGGTTAAACACCCTTCCAGCAGCCTATCGTAGCTGAAGTTATTCCATCGCTGTACCTTTGTGCTTCTTAACTGATTGAATGTGGCATTTGGCGTTGAAGACACGTATTGGTCGGCATACACCATTGCTACATCGTTGTGGCTCAAAAGGTAATTGGATAACACTTGGTATGCATCGCATCTCAATCTGTCGTCAGTATTAGCATTCGTAATGAATTTGCCCTCGGACAATTGCACGGCTCTGTTCCACGCCGCATAGATTGTTTCTCGATCAGTTCTGATATATTTTATATTTTTGTGGGTCGAAAGATACTCTGTTGTAATAATGTCGTCTTCATTTTGTCGGGAACCGCTGTTCACGATGATAATTTCAAGGCTATCCCCGAGTGTTTGAGCCAAAAGATCATCTAACCGGCCTCGAATGAATCTTTCGGAATTGTACGTTGACACGATAGCGGAAACAAGATACCGTTGAGCCATAAATTCGATTCACTCAACTTCTAATGAATATTGCGTCAAATTGTAAAACTTCCCCATTAATTGTGCTGAATACTGGTTCCATGCTCCCGTGAAAGGTAAAATTCTTCCTGACCAAACATTGATAGATTTCATCAAAAAGCGGTTGGCCCCGGTATAATTCTTGAAAGCTTGTTTCAATAATGATCACATCAACGTGTCCTAATACGCGCTCTGCACCTTTTAATACTTCCATTTCATATCCTTGAACATCGATTTTCAACAAGACGTTTTTCTGCAGTGCCGTCTCGGGAAGCACGCTATCCAGCGTTCGTACGTGTGCTTTCTGAGCAACACTGTGGAGTGTGAAGGGAAAGGACGACGTGTGAAGTTCAGTCATCGGCAGCAAAGAAGAACTTGCAGAGAACTCATTGGCATTGATTTCCTTTTCGCTGTTCTCTGAACCTGCAGCAAACGGATAACACCGAAGCAGCGGTATCTTTTCCGTTAATCGTTCCAACTGTTTGAACTGATCCGGCAATGGTTCAAACGAAAGGATCCTTGCCTGCGGGAGAATTTCATGTATCAATTGGGCAAACTGTCCTATGTTAGCACCAATATCAAGCACCGTTAAAATATTCCGCTCTTGGAGCCATTTATAGTGCCCTCTATCAATCTTATACTTCAGCGAAGCGTTTCTCGCAATCCGAATGCCCAAATATGACAACCAATGATTTACAATTCTCGCTAAATGTTTCATAAGTGTACGAAGGAAAAATGTTTGTGCTTAGGCCCTGGACGAAAATGTTTTACGCAGATCCCTGATTGCCACATTGCTCAGAATACCCATTCGCTGGAAAGCAATAAATGTCACAGTTGCGTCAAGGACAACCAGAACGCCGATATGCGCGAGAGCAGGGACAGGAATAATCATCAGCACGCTGTTTATCATCATAAGAACCAGCAATAAAAGCAGCAGGTTCTTCTTGTTTTCAATCGCAAAAATAAAGGTGGAACCAAAGTATTGGACGTTATAGTAAATACTGATTGCAGTAGTGACGATCACAGCAGCACTGTATGCGATAACCGCTCCCCAATATCCAAGCGGGGGAACCAATGAGAAAAATAATATCGCGTTAACAACAACATTACAAAACTGCAGGAAGAGGGCCTTCTGAGGCTTATTTCGTACCATAAGAAACAGATACGTCGGCATCAGGACTAACGCAATAATATAAGAGAGTATAATAACTACAGAGGTCCATGCAAGTACGTCATTACTTTCTCCGAGCCACAAAACCAATACTTTCGGAATGGTGAAGATCACCATCACAATCAGCGGCCCTAAAAGAATAAACAACGTCTGTTCGACTTTGGCAAGATATCGTCGTATCTGATCTGTATCATTAATGCTTGCCAGCATCGGTGCAATCGGGTACAAGAGCCGTTCTCCAATATTCCAGATAAAGCCCTTCAGGCGAAGGGCAATTTCAAAGAATGCAACGAAATGTAAACCAAGATAGGCGTTGATCATTATTTTTGTCAACGGCTCGTAGAGAAGGCCTATCATACTGGTCGTAAATACTTTATAGCCGTACGAGATATGCTTTTTTATTACGCGTCGACAATTAATGACAACTCCCGTAATCTCAAGGCCGCCCCACTGCTTTGCCGCTACATAGACGAGCAGCGCAAACCATAAGACTGTTGATATAAAAATGCACTGACCGATCAAACTTAATGTTGGATGCGTCAAAAGCACGAGAAGCATTAACACACGACTAACAAAATTATTCGCTGCCAGTAACAGGTTAGTGATATAGACCTTTTGCAGCGAGTCTAAAATCGCGGATGGAATTTGTCCAACAATAAGAAACACATTCGACCATAATGCGAATGTAAACAGTTCTTTCACATTAGCGTTGATGTGTGATGCTTCTATCCGAAAAAGAGAAGACAGGATAAACCCAGTATAGTGATTTGCGAAGCACGCTGCCGGGATAATAACACAGCACACAACGAACAGCGTTGCAACGATATCATAGTTTGATTCTTTTGTTTTTCCTTGTTCAGATAAATATTTCAACAGTGAAGTGTTAAATCCAAAACTCGCTACCGCACCAAGTCCGTTAATGACAAAAATCAGTGAGAACAAACCATATTGTTCAATTCCCAGAAATCGTATGAAAATGGGAATCGTAATGAAAACTAATATAGAGTTAATGAATACCTGAAGAACACCCGAAAGAGAATTAAAAAACATTAATTTTTTCATTCGCCCATCGCAACAATGTCTGCATCTATTTCACGATGGTGTTTCAATCGTTCGTGAACAAAAAAAGAACCAAGGGTAAAGCCAAACAAAATTATTCCGTGGCCCCAAAGCCATGCATCGGTCGTAAACATAGAAATCAAGCAGTAGAGCACGCCGCCGCCTAACACAGCAGCTGTACGTTTTTCCTCGAAAGTGACCGAGCTCAGCATTCCCTTGAAAATATACCGAAGGATCGAGATCCATAAGAGGAGAAAAGCAGCGACGCCAACCACGCCTGTTTCCACAGCGACGGCGATAAACGTTTGGTGCGGTGTCAGCTTTGCAACATACGCTTTGTAAAAATATTTCGAGATGGTATAATAATACTGGGAGGAAAAAGGAAATGCGTACGCGCCGATCCCAAGAATTGGATTGGCAACAAATGCATTATATGCAGTGTGCCAGATAAAGACCCTGGTTACAAAGGAATTTTTAACGACGCCTGTTTCTGTAACATCAGCTTCTGAAGCATTTCCTAAATCGGAAAACCTTCCCATCGCATGGGGATTAAATAGAAAAGCTGCCGAGAGGCCTATCCCCAAAAAAACAATTAAGAGGACTATGAGCCGACGGAACGCACCCGAGTGAAAACCAAAATAAGAACGGCGAATCGCAATGAAGCCAATCATGATGAATAATGCTAAGAGGGTTGCAGCCCATGCTGTTCTTGTTTGAGTAAGGATCAAAGCGATTGTGAACAACACCGCGAATGACAAAAATACAATCCTATAGAACCACCGTGCGGCAAAGAGCGATAACACAACTGAAAAAACAATGCCAATGCCAACGTAGTCCACAAACATGACACCAGCAAAACCAAACACTCTTTTTCCGCTTAACGTTGCTTCAATGATGACATGAATTGAATTGAGCGCGACAACGACGAGGTACGTCCCGAGAAGTCGCAAAATTGTTTCTTCATCCACAAGAACCGCGGACAAAATTGCCATTAGTCCGATAAATAGAAGGTAATGGTTGATATAGCATAGACTTAACACCATATTTGCAGATTTAACCGTCGAAAGCATCAACACGAGATAGTACAGCAAGAATGGGACAAATATCGGGAGAGTCAGGTCACTCCAGCGAATATTTCTATAGACCACAAAAAAGGAAACAATCAGCGACAACGCGATCCACTCAGAAGCTGAGAATCCAAGCGGGTTAAAGTTCAAAAAAAGCGAAACAGGCAAAAAATATAACACCGCCTTGAAATTAAGAAATGCAACAATGCATACGGGAAGAGCTGCAAACAAAACGGCCAGGTACACTTTATTATCAAACAAAAAAAGCGAACAAAGAAAAATGAGGTTGAATAGAATACAATGCGGAATATACTCTCGCAGTTCTCTGAGGCGGGGCGATAATGATGGTATGACAAGCTGAGCGAACATTATGATGATCTGCGTGTGAAGAAATGAGACAGTTCTTCCCGCAAAAAAATAATCTTCGGATTCGCAGAACGTTCGACATTGCCCTTGAGAAATGTATACGTGAGATAAGACAGCGTTGTGAAGAATGCGGCAAGCAGGGCAAACAAAGCTCTTGGAGGATAACTTTTCTTTGCAGGGGGAACGCCATTGTCAATCACTTGAAGGATAGGATAATCTTTCTTCTCTTCGATCTTCGCCTGCTCGTACAGCGGAATTATAAATTCAAGCAGCGTACTGTTGATTTCAACCTGCCTAAATCTTCGTAAATACTCCAGCGTCGTCGCAGGCAAAGATTTCATGGCGATCATAAGTCCCCCCTTTTCACCTTGACGCCGAAGGTCGTCCAATTTTTTTTGGTATTCGTTAATCTCCATTCCCAAACTTTTCACCTCTGGCGACTGCTTGTCATAAAGATTTTCTAAGACGCTTTTCTTAAGCTCCTTTGACATTAGATCCGCCTCGAGCGAACTGTACACTGTCATCACCTCGGGCAATTGAGATTTTACGTCGATCAAACCAGAGCTCTCTTGGAATATTTTCAACGAATCTTCAGAAGCATGCAAGTCATTTTTTACATCGGCCACTCTCTTTTCAAGGAACATTCTATTGTCTTTTGATTTACTCACCTTGAGTTGAATGATTTTATCATTGAGCGTCCCGATAATAAAATTAACGATGTCGGCTGCCCGCTGGGGTGTGTCCGAACGGACAGTGATCTCAAAAGCATCTTCATCAGTTTCATTGGTCACAATCTCTTTTCTTAATCGCTTAACGGCTTTTTCACGATATTCTTTATTGGTCGTATCGATCTGATATACTTTGTAAAGATTAAATGCCTGAACAATCTCTTCGAGTGAAGTTCTGCTGTAGATAATCGTATTATATCGGTTGATCTCTGACTTCACGGAGGATGCTCCCCCTAAATTGATCGGCAGGCCTTTAAGGCCCTTCAGCATTCCGCTCAATCCGGATGCGCTTTCGTCTTCGACCGGTATTATTGTTGCAGTGGCTTCAAACTGTTCATCAATCACAATGTAAATCAGCAGATACGATAAAATAAGAGATGCCGAAAAAAGAATCGCAAGAAAACGTTTTTTCTTGACGAAGAAAATCAATGCATCTAAAATATCAATGCCTTTATATTCAGCCATAGTATCTCACTTTTTTCGTTATCAACAATACCAAATTCAACATTGCCGCGAGCGCATACACTCTATTTTTCCAGCTCACACGTTACTTTTTGAGTTGCACAACCAGCACCACCACGGTTACCAGAGTTCCAACGATGCTGAATAATTCTCCGTAGAGCTGCATATAGTAGGCAAAAGGTCTGTACGGCTCTTTCGGAACCCAGACATAGTCACCTTCTTCAATTGTCGTTTCATCAGGCTTGAGCCATTGTTTTGTATTCGCCTTGATGATCCGTACATCGCCTGAACGCGCATATTCAGTAAAGCCGCCCGCTAGACTCACATAGAAATCGTAGCTTTTGCCGTTAACGTAGACGACGTGCCCGGGGCGGACAACTTGGCCAAATACATAGATAGTTTTCTGTTTGGAGGCGATAACAATTTGATCACCGTCGCGCACGTATACGTCTTTGGACTCATCGTTGCGTAAAAACAAAGAAGCGAAATCGACCACGACCAATTCTCTATTGAGCCGTACGTTTGTCTCTAAATCGAAATATGCGCTATCCTCCGGCGTAACGCCTCCGCGCGCACTCTCCAATCGCTCGGAAACGATATCCTTCTCTGTTATCGATCGTCGAAAGACCTTTGACAAGCTGAGAGAAGCAAATTCTGTGAAGCCTCCAGCCGCTTTGATAATGTCGCTAAGTTTAGTCGAATCTTTTGTTATTGGATAACGCCCCGGGTATAAAACTTCGCCCTCGACACTCACGTTATCATCGCGGCGCAATTCCATCTTTTCTCTCACCACAATGCGGTCTCCCCGCTGCAAGGGAACGTCTGGCGAACCGCCCGCTGCAATCGCTTTCAAATCAGCGGAAATTGTCTGCACGGTATTTCCTGCTGCATCTGTCTTGGAAATTGTAACAAAACTGCTATCAGCCAATGGCGAGCAGCCCCGTGCGATCAGTATCATCGACATCAGGCTGTCTCCATCGACGAACTCGTACGCTCCCTCTCCATTGACACCCCCGTAGACACCGACAAAGTCTCTCAAAATATTTCTTGCAGGGACAATTACAATATCGCCGTCGCGAAGAAGAGGGTTACACTTGCGCTCATGGGTTGCAATAAACCGTTCGATATCCGCAGCCGACTCCGTTCCGTCTCTGTGACGAATCTTTATTTTCCGCAAGGAGCCCTGAGCAGACATTTTCTCGGTTTCGTCCTTCGAAAGCTTATTGGCTTCGTTGGTTTGGCTCATGGTCTTCAATAATTCATCAGTTTGGCTTTTAGCCAGGGAGATTGCATCTTGAGCTCTCTCTGTTGCCTGGACGTACACTGTGGTTTCCTTGAAACCGTAACCGGTAACTCTCACGGCAAAAATCCTGGGGGTCAAAAGTGTGAATGAAACATTCCCGCTGATATATTTTTTCCGAACTTCCGCTGCCACTTTCTGTTTTGCTTCGTCAAGATGTAATCCAGAAACAGGAACTTCACCAACGGTTGGAATAATGACCGAGCCTTCGGGAGTTACGGGAAGCTGCAGGCTAACCGGCGGACTAATCCAAATATTGACGCTGTAAACATCTCCAGGACCTACGATATATTCTTTCGGGTCTACCGGACCGTCCATTACGGCCATCTTTAGATTCTGCATGCTTTGTTGATATTGCATCTGGCTCTGAACCTGATCCTTTTGAGAAAAGGGATCGTCTTTTTTATCGCTCAACTGCGCCAGCAACATTGTGGAAGCTATGCAGCTTACGCAAAGCGCGATCAGGATTTTTCTCGACAGACGTAATGACATTGTGATTATCTCAGTTTGGTAAAAGTTTTTCTACAATGACTTTGGCGATTCGTTCCGAAGTTTTTCCATCCCACAACTCAGGAATTTTTCCGCGTTTGTAATTACCCTGAAAGACTGATTCAGCTTCGACCGCGCTTTTTTCGTAATCGAAGCCCATTAATTTGTTCGTCCCCTCGGAGACGGTCACCGGTCTCTCGGTGTTCTCCCGCATTGTAAGGCATGGAATTCCGAGGTAGGTCGTTTCTTCCTGAATTCCGCCCGAATCGGTAATAGCGAGCGAAGCGGATTCCAGCAGGCAAAGAAAATCCAAGTAACCGAGCGGGTCGCAGAGAATCACGTTTGCATTCGATTCGAGCTTTCCACTCAACTTGAATTCACTGATCATTTTGCGCGTTCTCGGGTGGATGGGAAAAACAACCGGGTGGCGTTCGGATATCTTTACAAGCATAGAAAGCACGCTGGCAAGATTTTCCTCATCATCGACGTTGCTCGGCCTGTGCAAGGTGACGATGGCATAGCGTTTTCCTTCCACACCGAGGGTCTTTCGCACTGTCGAACGCTCTGCCTTTTCTTTGAAGGCGATAAGGGAATCAATCATCACATTGCCGACAAAGAATATTTTTGAATCGGGGATCCCTTCTGTCCGCAAATTTATCAATCCGCTTCTCTCCGAAACAAAAAGAAGGTCTGCAATCGAATCTGTGATGATGCGGTTAATCTCTTCGGGCATCGTCCGGTCGAAACTCCGCAGGCCCGCTTCCACATGGGCGACCGGAATAAGAAGCTTCGAGCAGACAAGCGAACACGCGACCGTCGAATTCACGTCCCCGACAACAACGACCATGTCCGGTTTTTCAGCGAGAACAATCTTCTCAAACTCGACCATAATTTTTGCAGTCTGCACTGCGTGCGACCCCGAGCCGATGCCGAGGTACACGTCGGGATGCGGCAGTTCCAGATCGTCAAAGAACACTTTCGACATGTTCGCATCGTAATGCTGGCCTGTATGCACGATGCGATGCAAAATCGATGGAAATTTTTGAAACGCCTTATGCAGCGGCGCTATCTTCATAAAGTTCGGACGAGCGCCGACAACGCTGATCACTTTTGCCGAAGGCGTGGTTGTGCTCACGTCAAACCGATTCCTTTTTCAACCGCTCAGAATATTGTTTCGCGTAATACTGCTGGTATTCTCCGGACAAAATCCGCTGCCACCATTCCTTGTGGTCAAGGTACCACTGAATCGTTTCATGCATCCCCTTTTCGAAAGAATGCTTCGGTTCCCATCCCAGCTCTCTTTTGAGCTTGTCCGCATCGATTGCGTATCGGCGGTCATGTCCGAGCCTGTCTTCGACAAAGGTGATCAGCGTTTCCGGTTTCTCGAGTTCGAGGAGGATTAATTTTACGATTTCGATATTTTTCTTTTCATTGTTGCCGCCGATATTATAGACCTCGCCGCTTTTCCCCTTGTGCAAAACTGCGTCGAGGGCGGAACAATGGTCTTCCACGAAAAGCCAATCGCGTACGTTCAAACCGTCGCCGTAGACCGGAAGCGGTTTGTCATGCAATGCATTGGCGATCATCAGGGGGATCAATTTTTCGGGGAATTGGTACGGGCCGTAATTATTCGAACATCGGGTGACAATGACAGGGGTTTGAAAAGTATGGAAGTATGAGAGCGCGAGCAGGTCCGATGATGCTTTGCTGGCGGAATACGGACTGTTCGGATGCAGCGGCGCCGCTTCGGAAAATTTCCCCGACGATCCCAACGAGCCGTACACTTCGTCGGTCGAAACGTGTACGAACCGTTCTATGCCGTATTCTCTCGCCGCCTCGAGGAGGATGCTCGTACCGAGAACATTGGTTTGAACAAAAAGGGACGGACCGAGTATGCTCCGGTCAACGTGCGACTCAGCCGCGAAATGAACGACTGTATCGATCGAATATTGATGGAAAATGTTTCCGACGTTTTCCTTGTCGCAAATATCCCCTTTCTCAAAAAAATAGCGGGGACTTAAATCAACACCATCTAAATTTTCGAGGTTGCCGGCGTACGTCAACAGATCGTAATTGACGACGCGGTACTCGGACCAATGCTGCATCAGGTAACGGATGAAATTACTGCCGATGAACCCCGCGCCGCCTGTCACAAGAATGTTTTTCATCCGATCAATCAATCCAATTGGAAAAGTGTGTCGGCGCGATTTTCATGCCGGATCTCGTCGACCCGGTCTTTCTTCCCTTTGCCTGCAAAAAGTCTGTTCGGCAAATTTACTACCATTCCGTCAATGCTCCCGACATTTTTATAGGCATGAATAACTCCCGGTGGGACGATCACCGATTTCGGCGCATCCTCACCTGCGATGAAAACAAATCTATTTTGATACGTAGGCGAATTTTTCCTGCCATCCCATAAGTAGATCTTGAAGTTCGACGGGCCGATAAACGCGAACAAGTCCGCCTGGTCGATATGTTCATGAGGCCCGCGCGCGATGCCGGGATGTGTGACGGAAATGTACGCCATCACTGGCATGAACCGCTGCTCAACTTCGTCTTCTCGAAACAACTCTGCGAGCCATCCGCGGTTGTCGACAAATTTCTTCAGATCCCGGATGACAACGTCGTGAATTTTTCCTTCCTGAAACATCGCTTCGTGCCCTTCGCGTGTGGACAAAAGTTCGCAACCGCGCCTGCAAGATAAGTTTTAATCTACAAAAACCGTCGTGAAAAATCAACGAACAATGGTATCGGGTAGTATCTTAATTTGGGTGATTCGTGAAGATACTTCAGTCATGTCATTCTGAACGAGTCCCGCATCAGCGGGACGAAGTGAAGAATCTATGACAACGGTGCATCGTACATCGCCGAAGTTTCAGTGTAATGGATCCTTCGCTCCGCTCAGGATGACAACGCAATGCATTTTTGAGATCAATGCGTCCAAACGAAGACAGTACCTGACGTTCAGTCGTTAACAGATAAAGCGATCGTGAGATTAAAGCGCCTTCGCTTACCGCGCTTCATTCAGAAGAGAAAGGATGAGAAAAAAAGTAGCAAATGAGATGGGACGTTATTCCTCTTGAATTGGAAATGCCGGTAAAATATAGCCAACGGCGCAGACAAAATCAACTTACATTTTCTCGGGTGCGGAAACGCCCAAAACAGAACAGCCATTGGCAATGACGATCCGCGCCATCTGGCAAACGGCCAATCTGGCCTGCATCACATCCTTATTGTCGCCGATCACACGATGGTGATGGTAGAACCGGTGGAACGCCTCGGCAACTTCCCGGAGATACGTCGTCAAACGATGGGGCTCATATGCGGCGGCGCAGCTGAGAATCACTTCGGGGAATTCCAAAAGGATTTTAAGCAGGTCGATCTCTTCCGGCTCTTTGATCAGCTCAAAGCGGGAAGTTGCAAGAAGAGCTTGCAGATCGTCGACCTGGACCGCTTCCGCTGCAAACCTGAGTATGCTGGCAATGCGAGCATGAGCATACTGCAGGTAGTACACCGGGTTCTGTTCAGATTGTTCCTTAGCGAGCGCGACGTCAAATTCCAGGTGCGTGTTCGCGCTCCGCATGACAAAGAAATAATGCACCGCGTCCGTCCCGACTTCGTCGATCAATTCGTCAAGCGTGTACACTTTTGCGTTCCGCTTGGACATTTTTACAACCTCATCGTTGTCGACAAACGACACCATTTGATGGATAATGACTTTCACTTTATTCGTGTCGTACCCCAGCGCTTTCACTCCTGCAAGCACATCGGGAATCGTTGCGATATGGTCGGCGCCGAAGATGTCGACGGCAAGCTCAAACCCCCGGCGAAATTTTTCACGATGGTACGCGATGTCCGGCAAACGGTACGTCGGCTCACCCGTCCGCTTGACGATGACCCGATCCTGCTCCAATCCAACTGCCGTCGCTTTGAACCAGACAGCTCCCTCGCTGTCGTACGCCAGTCCGCGCGAGCGGAGCTCTTCTATGACTTCCTTTATTTTCCCCGATGTGTAGAGCGAGTCCTCATTATAGAATACGTCATGCCGGACCCCCAGACGTGCAAGCGTTTTTTTGATCTTGTCAAAACACCATGCTTCTCCCGTTTTTTTGAAATATGATCTTTCGGCGTCGGACTCGCGCAGCACGTCTCCTTTTTCTGCTTTGATTTCGAGGGCGATATCTTTAATATATTCCCCCTGATACCCTTCAGCAGGAAACGGATAATCGTCGCCAAGAGATTGCCTGTACCTCGCATAAATGCTCTCGGCAAGGTTGCGCATTTGATTGCCGGCATTGTTGAAATAATACTCGCGCGTCACGGCGTGCCCTGTCCATTCCAGAAGATTCGCGATCGTTGCTCCCAGGATGACCTGGCGTCCGTGTCCGCTGTGCAAAGGACCCGTAGGGTTCGCGCTGACCCACTCAACATTCGTCTTGAGTCCTTGGGCAGAGGCGGACCTCCCGAAACTGGCACCGTGCTGAAGGATGGCCTTGGCGCTCTCAAGAACATAGCTGTCGGTAAAATGGAAATTGATGAACCCGGGACCGGCAATCTCGGTTGAAGAAATCCTTGCCGGGTCAATGCTCATCGCGCCGACGATCGCCTGCGCGATCTGGCGCGGGTTTTGACCGGCCAACTTTGCGATGACCATAGCGACGTTCGTCGTCAGGTCGCCGTGAGCGGCAATTTTCGGTTTTTCAAATATAATGTCGGCGGCGGGAAAATGAAGGGAAGCGAGTGCGCTGGCGACGGCGTGATGCAAATACTCTTTCATTGATGGGCTGTTTTCTTCGCCAGACGGGCTTTTCTTCTCGCCGGAGCGGCGGCAGGTTTATCCTCGATATATTCAAACTTCGCATCGCCCCACAGTTTTTCCAGATTGTAAAACGATCGGGTTTCTTTATGGAACACATGCACAACCACGTCGACAAAATCCAATAACACCCACGTGGACTCCCCCTGACCTTCGTCATGCCAGATCTTTTCGCCGGCCTCCTCCGCACCGTCGCGAATGGCGTCGGCGATCGCACGAACATGCGTGTCGGAGTCTGCAGAACAGATGACAAAATAATCGGACATCGTCGTCAGCTTCCGCAGGTCGAGGAGGACAACATTCTGAGCTTTTTTGAGGAGCGCGAATGCGGCAATTTTCTTGGCAAGTGTTTTTGAGGTCAAGATGTTCCCTTTCATACTATGAAGGATGGCGTGAGGTCAGTTCCATGCACGCAGCGTTTTAAAGTCTTTTCCGAGGACCACAGATGCAGTGACAAAATATTCCGGGCTGATCTGCTGTACCACATTTGCCGGATCGATCCCGAGGTCCGAAGCGATCTTCTTTGCGATCTCTGCGTTGCCGCTCCGGTCGATCACAAGCGATCGTTTCACGTCGAACGTTCTATAATTGCCCATGTCGACAACGTCATACCCTGCAGCCCGCAGAAAGCTCGTCATCTTCTGTCCCGTACCCGAAACACCGCAGCCGTTCAGAACGTCGATTTGGACGACGCTCTTCGATGACGCCGCGGCATCTTGAGCAACCGGGCGGTTATGCTGACCCGATCCGTTTGATGGAAAACTGATTGCGTACACCAGGTAAAGAATAAACGCGGAAACTGCGGCAAGAAGAAGATTGAGAATTATTTTTCTGGGCGAGCGGGATGTTTCTTTTTCGGTCATAGGGCTCCGTTGTGCGAGCTACAAAAAAATAACCGAGATTGCACTCTGGCGCAGCCTCGGTCATTCAATGGAAACAACATCTTGCCATGCGTTCGTTTCAATATCCCTCGTCGTTTCCCATTCCGTGATAAAAGCCTGCATACGGCGAAAACATGCTGTTGAATCCGTACGGGATTCTTTGATAGGAAACCCGAAGCAGCATATTATCGGTTGGACGATAGTTCACAGCTGCACTGTTCAGAAAAGCACCCGTCAGACTGCTCTGCAAGCGCTGCCCAAATGAGCTGTACGGCGAAGTTTGAAGGCTTACATCGGCCTGCACATCAACTTTGCTCGAGAGCTTATACATCATGCTGTTCGTATAAGTCCCCAATGACAACCCTTGTCCTCCCATCGTCATGTAGCCCATCGAAAAGCTCTGGCGCATTTTGAAATTTTCAGGATTGAAGAAACTCAGAAGGTCGGAATCGGTCTCGGGACGAATGAACGAATCGGAAACTTTCGGTTGATCGTCGGAAGTTCTCTTGAATTGCGAATAGCTCTTCGATGCCGCCAGCAAGCTCAGTGCAATCACGCACGCCGCTAACACACGATATCTCCCGTTCATAACGACTCCTTTATGCTGCTCCAAGAGATAATAAAAAAAAATGAAGACATTGTCAATACACTCATATAGCTAAACAAGCTGCCCCTGAACGAGGTTCCTCTTTCTGAGGATATCATTCGCCTCCTCCAACTGTTCGACAGTGTTCACTCCGCGCACCTCATCGAAATCGGCAGTTTTTTTTGCCGCCACCGTCATGCGACGGTCCCAATAGTAGCCGAAAACGTCAGTGAGATAGTACTCATTTTGTGCGTTGTGCGCGGTAATATGCCCGAGCGCATCGAACAAATGAGCGCTGTCAAAAATATATATCCCGGAGTTGATTTCCGTTACTTTCCGCTGTTCGTCTGTCGCGTCTTTGTGCTCAACAATGCCGACAACATTACCTTCTTCCCCCCGAAGGACTCTGCCGTAACCGGACGGGTCATCAAGGTCGGTGGTGAGGATCGTCGCTACCGCATTTTTATTCCGGTGAACCGATATCAGCTCGCGGATTGTCGCAGCGCGGAGAAGCGGAACATCGCCCGACAGCACAAGAACGTCGCCGATAAAATCTCTCAGCGCATTTTTTGCCTGCATCACCGCGTGGCCGGTCCCGAGCTGCGGCTCCTGAACTGCGAATTCCACTGCCGGAGCTGTCGAGTGCAAATACGCCGTCACCGACTCACGGAAAAAGCCGACGACGGCAATAATTCGCGCCGACTTCAATTCAATGGCCAGGTCTACGACATGATGAATCATCGGCTTGCCGGCAACTTCAAACATCACTTTGGCTTTTTCCGAATTCTTCATGCGGGTTCCTTTTCCCGCAGCCATAATAACGGTGGCAAAATCCTTCTCCATATCGTTCATTGCGCTTTGATGATGGTGTTGTCGATAAGCCTCGTCGTGCCGAATCGAACAGCAAGGGCGACGAGCACCGGGACTCCCCGCCCGATCGAGTCGATATCGGCAAGCGATTCGGCGTTGACTACTGCAACGTAATCGATCTTTGCGGAGGGCCTTGTTTGGATCAAACGGGTGACTTCAGCCGCAATCGCAGTCGCGCTCATCTCGCCTTTCTCAATCATCTCTTCAGCGCGGCGAAGCGATGCATGCAGGATTAATGCCTCGGAACGTTGTTCCGCGGAGAGGTAGACATTGCGCGAACTCATCGCAAGTCCGTCCTTCTCCCGCACGATAGGCACAGTGACCACCGCAATTCCTAAATTCAGATCCATCACCATCTTCTTTATCACAACACATTGCTGTGCGTCCTTCTGACCGAAAAAAGCCTTGTGAGGTTTGGTCAGCGAAAACAATTTAGCGACAACCGTCGTGACTCCGCGAAAATGTGTCGGACGAAATTTTCCCTCCAGTACCGTCGAGAGGCCATCCACTGTAACGTAGGTGGAATATCCCTCGGGATACATTTCAGATTCCTTTGGAACAAACAGGACTGTCGAACCCGCGGATTTGCACAGCCGGGTATCCTGCTCGATGTCGCGCGGGTAGCGCGCAAAGTCTTCATTCGGCGCAAACTGGGTAGGGTTCACGAAGATGGAAGTGATCACGACATCGCACGACCGCCGTGCTTTCGCGATCAGGCTCAAATGCCCCTTATGCAAATATCCCATCGTCGGTACAAGTCCGATGGTTTTCCTTCCGAGCCTGGCGTGTTCGGAAAATTTTTGCATCTCAGAGGTCGAAACGATGGTCTTCATGATGCCAAGGTCGAAGTGATAAAACTACACTTGTATTTCACCGCCAAGGCGCTAAGGACGCCAAGAAAGTTTAGTAACATGAATAATAATATCCTTTGCGATCTTTGCGCCTTCGCGGTAAAAAAACAAGGTTAATTAGAAGCGGTCTCAAAAACATGCTGGTTGATCCTTCGATGCGCTCACTCCGTTCGCTTACTCAGGATGAACGGGCAATTTGCTCACCCTGAGCAATCCCGACGAAGTCGGGAGCGTCTGGCGAAGCCATCCCTTCGGGAGAAGGGTTAGCGTAAGTTCATTTTTGAGAGCACTTCTAATTAAAACAGTACCGGGTAACAGAGTTACGCAGCGATCATTTCCAGAAGTTTCGAGAGTGTCTCCCGCAAATCTTTTCTGTTCACAACGAGGTCGATGAAGCCTTTCTCCTGGACAAATTCCGCTTTTTGAAAACCTGCCGGAAGGTCCTTTCCGATCGTCTGTTTGATCACGCGCGGCCCTGCAAAGCCGATCAGCGCACCCGGCTCTGCAATGTGGATATCACCGAGCATTGCATAACTTGCCGTAACTCCGCCGGTCGTCGGATCGGTCAAGATGGAAATATACGGGACGCGTGCATCGGAAAGCCGCGCGAGCTTCGCACTCGTTTTCGCCATCTGCATGAGCGAGTATGCAGCTTCCATCATGCGCGCGCCGCCGCTCGACGAAATGATGATAAGGGGCGTCTTGGTTTTGAACGCCTTGTCCACCGCGCGGCTGATCTTTTCGCCCACGACCGAACCCATGCTTCCGCCGATGAACGCGAAATCCATGCATGCAATGACGATGTCGTGTTTCTTGATCTTACCGGTTCCGCATCGGACGGCGTCATTCAACCCCGACTTTTTGATCGAATCCTTCACACGGTCTTTGTACCGTTTTGTGTCTGTGAAATTCAGAGGGTCTTTCGACGTCATCTTCCGGTCCATTTCCCTGAAGCTCCCCTCGTCCAGCAAAATTGAAAAATATTCTTTGCTCCCGATCCGAAAGTGGAAATTGCACTTCGCGCAGACCCAGAGATTCTGCTCGAGCACTTTCTTGTGAACGATTTCACCGCACGATTCGCATTTTCTCCACAACCCCTCCGGTGTGTCTTTCTTCTGGGACTCCGAAGAAATACTTTCCTTTGACCGTCGAAACCATGCCATGGACTATCCTTTGAATGAATGAGCAGGGGTTTGATGCGCAGCGGGAAGCGGTTGAGACCCACGATCGTGCTTTCTGCCCGGGCGCGTTGTTACAAAATCACGAAGATAGAGCGGCTCCAGAGTCGAAGTCTCCTCGGCGGTCAATCTTCTTCCCTCCTTTTCGGCGAGGATGCCGACCGAAGCCGGACTGCAGACAATTTCGGGATTGAAGCGATGTTTCTCGGACACCCCCGCCATCGTTTCCATCTTCCGGGTGCCGTCGCCGACAAACACTACAGAACCGTACCGCGCCGCCTCCTCGCCGACGTGAACGATCGAATCTATAGAATACTCTGAACGGCGATTGACGCCGGCAGCGGTTATTTCGTAGAAGCTGTAAAATACTTCATCTCGTTTTGCGTCGATCAGCGGACACACGGTGACGGTTGAATTCGCCGGGTTTGTCCGGCAATACTGGAATGCCAGCGCATCCAACGTCGGAACCGCGATGATTTCTTTTTGCATCGCAAGTGCCAGGCCCTTTGCAGTACTCAGCCCGATCCTCAAGCCCGTGAATGACCCCGGGCCGATTGAGACGGCAACCGCGTCGATGTCGTTCAACGAAAGCGATGCCTTGCGAAGAATTTCGTCGATCATCGGAAGCAGCTTCTCCGAATGGATGTTCTTTTCCGTGACAATTCGCTCTGCGACGACCCGTCCCTGATGGACGACGGCGGTCCCGCACACATCCGTGGCTGTCTCGATAGCGATGATCATTCCGAGTCCGTTCGTGCGATATGAATAAGCCTTTGATTTTGACGTTCACCCAGTTCCAGTGTAACGTCGTAGCGGTTTAACGGGAGAGTCGACTCCACGACGTTCGCCCATTCCAACAAACAAATCCCATCCCCGAAGAGATATTCTTCAAACCCAAATTCCGTCAATTCGGAAAGTGAGCGGAGCCGGTAGAAATCGAAATGATAGACCGGAAACTTTCCGTCGACATATTCATTCAGGATCGTGAACGACGGGCTGACAACAGGATGATGGACTCCAAGGCCCAGGCACACGCCTTTGGCGAATTGTGTCTTCCCGGTCCCAAGATTTCCGTACAGGGCAACAACGTCGCTCCGCTGCAATCGCGAAGCGAGTTCTTTGCCAGCCTCGATGGTGTCATTGACGCTCTGTGTCACTATAGACTTCTTCATTCGTTGCCGCTCAGCGGCTCACTTCTTAGGCTCGAGCGTTACCACGGGAAGAATGATCTCTTCCATTGAAATGCCGCCATGCTGAAAACTATCCCGGTATTGATTCAGGTATTTGTGATAGTCCGTCGGATAGACGAAGTAATAATCTTCTTTGGCGATGATGTAGTTTATCGTCACGCCCCGTTTCGGGAGCTTATAGTCCTGCGCATTTTTGATGAACACTGCCTGCTTATCGTCCGACTTGAGGTTGCGTCCGAACTTGTAGCGCAGGTTCGTCGATGCTTCTCTGTCTCCGATGACTTTTGACCCGCGCAGACAACGGACGCTGCCGTGGTCGGTCGTAATAATGATCTTCACGTCCTTTTTCGTCGCGAGCGTTTGGAGCATCCCGAACAAGGACGAATGTTTAAACCAGGAATCCGTCAGCGAGCGGTACGCGGATTCGTCCGGGGCAATTTCCTTCAGCAGGGCTGAATCGGATCTTCCGTGCGCCAGCATGTCGACGAAATTCACCACGATCGAGGTCAGCCGGTTTGAAGCATAGGAGAGGATATTGTTTTCTGTTTGCCTGCCAAAATCCCCGTCCAGGATTTTGATGTATTTCGGCTCGGGCTTCAGTTCGATATGCCGCCGTTCCAGCAATTTATCGAGGAGCTGCCGCTCGTATCTGTTGTGGCTGTTTTCGTCGTCCTCACCCTGCTGCCATATGTCGGGAAATCGCTGCTCTATTTCCGCGGGGAAAAGTCCGCTAAAGATGGCATTGCGGGAATACGGCGTCGCCGTAGGAAGAATGGAATAGTAATATTCCTTTTCAATCGAGTAGTACTCGCGGAGATACTTTTCCATCACAAGCCACTGGTCGAGCCTCATGCAATCGATCACAAAAAAGAAGACCGACTTCCCTTCCTTCAATTGCGGGATAAGGTATTTGTCTACGATGTCGACGGAGAGAGCCGGTTTCTTCCCTTTTTGCTGCAGCCAATCGGGGTAGTTCCTCTCGATGAACTTGGAGAACTCCGCATTGCATTCGCGCCGCTGGTCGTCGAGCATCTGCTGCAGACCGAGCGTGGGATGAAGGTCGAGTTCCATTTCCCATGCAACCAGTTTGACGTAGAGCTCGACCCATTCTTCGAAGTTCAGCGGGTTCATCAGCGCCCGGGAAATGGAGTTGAATTCCTGGACGTAATCTTTCGAAACCTGCTCGCTCTGAATTTTCTTCCCTTCAAGAAATTTTTTGCAGGCAAGGAGGATCTGGCTCGGGTTCACAGGCTTGGTAAGGTAATCCGAGATCTTCCCGCCGATCGCATCTTCCATCAGCGACTCAGCTTCGTTCTTTGTGATCATCACCACCGGAAGCGAGGGAAACAGCTCCTTGATCTCAGCGAGTGTCTGCAACCCTCCTTTGCCCGCCATCATTTCGTCAAGAAAGACAAGGTCGAATGCATTGTGTTGAACCAATTCAATCGCATCTTCGCCGTTTGTGGCCGTCTCGACGGCATATCCCTTCTCTCTCAGGAAAAGAACATGGGATCGGAGGAGTTCAATTTCATCGTCCACCCAGAGAATATTTCCTTTTTTTTCGGATTCCATAGCTTTTTTTCTCTTCTGTTATCAAAATACAAATTGGACGTACGAGAGTCAATTTGCCTTTTATTGAATGGCCACGTGCACGTCCAATCCTCCTTCGTTGGTTGTCGATCCCGGAATCGTCGAGCCGCCCGCATCCGGAGTGACCTTGGTATACCGATAGAACAGCGATGCGGTGACCCGTGAGCTGAGCACGTACCGAATGCGCGGCTCGGTGACGCTCCGCGAAGAGCCTTCACCCGGCACTCCTCCGTCGAGACCCGTACCAGCGCCGGCGGGCAATGCCGTAAATGTCTGTCTCGCATTATTCGAGTACGTATAATTGAGACTGATATCGATGTCGTTCGACAGAGAAAGGCCGAAAAATGGAATTTCAAAACCCGTTCGTCCAAAACTTCCGGTAATTGAAATCTCTTTGTCATTATTCTCAACGATGTTCTGCGCCGATGGCACCAGGTCGTATGTTGTCGTCGTGGCATACCGGATCGTCGCACTGACGTTCCCTTTCAGGAGTTCCTTAAACGTCATGTTGAGCCCGAGCAGCGGCGAGAAGCCGTACCCGATATGCTGGGCATCGACGATCTGGTCGCCTCCCGACAGGTCTCCGTGGTATGTGGTCTGGTATGTTGATGTGTACGCATGATCCAGGCTGACCCGGGAGGCAAAATTTTTAAATAAAGAAAGTTGTTCCAGCCCATCCCAATGGAACGAGTAGTTGAAACGGGGCATATATTCGCCCAAGAGCCTTTTGAAAAGGGGGAGCGTTTCAAAGCCGTTTTCAAACGCCGACGAGAGTTTTGCATCATTGCCTCGCGCGTCCGCCGTATTGTCTTCAAGCGCGGCGAACTCTTTGCTTACTTCCGCGATGCCGCTCTTGAACGCAGAGAAGATGAAGGTGGGCGGCAGCGTAAAGAACGAACGCTCGATGCTTCCGCTGGTTGTGATGCTGGAAACTGCAGAACGCCCGAGCGCGTCTACGCCGATAGTTTCATTGCGGGAATACTTCCAGTCGACATTCCAATTCAAGTCGATGTGAGCCCCCGTCCACAGATCGCGGGAAGTTCGCAGGGTGACCTTATTGTCTTGCGTGTATGAATCGTTAAATTGACCTCCCCCCGGTATCGCCCCCCGCAGCCCTGTGCTCGTAGAGAAGTTGAAAAACGGAAACGCGCTCTGCCCGTGAATGCCGGTTATATTCGATGTCGGGTCTGAGACCAACCCAAGCTGGTATGCTGCGGTTGGTCCATAGTCAGGCTTTCCGTCTGTGAAAAACAACGGCCGGCCGAAGAGATTTGCAAAACCAGGTCTCCCCGGGACATCCGCGTTCGTCGAACTGTTCGCCTGATCAATAGAGACGCTGACCTTATCGTAATCGAGGAACGGCGTCTTAAGAAACAGCCGGGCGATCTCGATGAAGCTTTCTTTCGGCGAGAAAAGTTTTTTGGGTGCCCCCCCCTGACCGGGAACGGCGGTTGTGTCACGCGCCCTGGTCGAGTCTTTTCCCCCGGAGAGGTTTTGCATTCTTGCCGAGTCGGGTTGCTGCGGAATGGGCGCCGGCGGATTGACATCGCGGAGCTCCTCATCGTCTTGATGACCTCTTCCGCGCCCCGCCAAATGCGAACGGTTTTGCAATTGCCCTTGCTGTGTTTCACTCCCCTTTTTTGTGGGAAACCAAGTTTCAACAAATTGTTTCAGGCTTAAATCCGACGAATATGATATGCTGTTTCCCCATGCCGCCCCCTTGCCTAAGTCTCCATTCTGCAAACTATTTTGCCATCTGTATGACACATTATAGTGCAATGTCATCGTGAAATATTTGTTGAGGCCGAGAATTTCCAGTATCCTGGGGTGACTCTGAACATCGATATTCTGACCATACGATATATCCTTTCCAAATCCGATGAGCTGATCCCGGAAAAATAAATCGCGGAGAATTGACGTGAAATCCCTTTGACGGCCGAGAGTGTCGGTTTCAAGATAGACAAGGGTGCTGGCGATGTTCAAAGAATATGTTCCGGATAAGTTAAGAATAGCGTTGTCCGTCAATTTCCATCCTATTGAAAGCGACCTGTTTGCCGACAACGTCCGGTCCGGCGGGCTTTCTTCTGTTTGGCCGCGCGTCAACTGGTGCGTCTGAGAACGATTCAACTCGTACGTCATACTGATATTCTGGATCGGATAGTACAGACGAAAATCTTTCAGCTCTCCGAGCAGGAACGTGGAACCGAAACCACCGAACGGCGCGATAAAATCGTTGGGGTCTGTGACATACCCGTACCCAAGATGCGTATTCCACCCCCACTGATTCTGGTATTCCACGGTGGGCGTTCGCGTCGTCGAGGTATTGTACGAGAAGCCGTACGTCATCCGATTGAAGAAATCCCTGATCAGCCATTCATTCGTCGGCAAAACGATTTTAAACGTGGGCATCGCGTACGTGCTGCTCGTCGTAAGAGTCTGAGACTCGAAAATGAGTTTTTGCTGCGCAGCATCGGCTTGCTGAACCGACCCGTGTGAGGCCAGAATCAGATCGTGTTCCTGCTGAGCAGCCTTCGTGACGTCGATGTCGGAACCCGGAAGATATTTCGGCGATGTGCTCCCTTCCGTGTGCGCAAAACTAAACGGAAGCGAAGTCCCGACCCATGTCGGCGGTAAGAATCGATCGAGAGCAAAGTTGGACTGGATCGTCCAGTTGCGGCTGGTCGTTCGGCTTCCGAACTGCGACTCCAGTTGGTGAAAATTCGGGTCGATGTCCGTGTAAGAGAAAGAAACGCTGCCGATGTCGGCAAGCTTAAGCGATGTGCTCACGCTGTATGCACGCCCCTTGCTGTTGTCGACGTCGATCAAACGAAGTTCATTCACCCACACCGTTGCGGAATCGATCACGTGATGGTAAATCGTATCCGGGTTCTCTACGCCGACGGAAATATATTCGACGTTCGTCAGCGTCGGATTACCGATGACGCTGTACGTCGATCCGGGCGGGCCGCCTGGCACCGGTTTGGTAAAGACCCTGTTTATTTTCGAAGAGTCTCTCCCTTGTTTGATCGACGTCAGGTCTGAAAAGAAAATATCAATATTGTTTTGAGCATTCCACACGCCCCCCTCATCGCCAGGCTTTGGAAATAAACCGGGAAGCAGCGATGACCGAATGATCGGCTCACGATATTCATAATAATTCAAACTGTCCGACCCGAGACGGAGGAAAATCTTCGCGCTCGGCGCGTTCTTGTCCGCCCCGCGGGGATTCCCGGAAAACGAATGGTCGCCGCTGACGAACATTCTTAATTCCTTGTAATTGAACATGTCAAGCGGTTTGGAGCTGAACTGTTTGATCGCCTGCCTGCTGTCGCCCGGCTTCAGATGACGGATGTTCATCGAAAGCGCCTGTTCGTTCTCGTACACCTGCTCGTTGGGTTTCGTGAGATCCCGCGCACGAGCAAGTCCCGGCGGGCTGATGTACTCGGGATTGTCTTCGATATTGACGACAGCAAGTGAGAATGTGCTGTCGTGCTGCGCCAATTCCTGCCATTGATTCCCTACCAGATCGAACTGTGCGATAGCAAGACGTATTTCCTGATTCTTATGAAAACCGGTGAACCACATTCTCGCGTATTCTATCAGTGAAAAATCGGGCGAACCGATTTTGTTTTTCCATTGGATCAGGGGAATGCGGTATTCGTACCAACCTTTGGAGCCGCCGCCGACAAGCTGCGGGTTGACATACGCACCCGAGGCTGTTTTTGAAGTATCAAGGTTCAATTCATACTCGAAGTAGCTGTTCGTTTTGTCGTCTACGTTGTTATGATTCAAGTCATCCGTATCCGGGGTACGGCCATTTTCGCTCTGGAGTTTGTAGTTGTTCTCAGTTCCATTGACATGGCTGTAATCCTGATCATGCGGAGGCTGGTAGTCGTCGCCCGCGGGGTCATCGTTAAGGTTGGGAAAAGCTGCTGAGTTAGAATCAATAAACGCCCGATAGTTGGTCCTCTCATCCGCATCGCTCAATCTATCTATACCGATATCCTCTTCATTATTGATAATGCCGTTCGGCACCTGTTCGTTATCTTCGGTGTGTATCCCTCCGCCCGGACTCCCGGGGTCGTTGGGAATAACGTCTTCATTGATCGCACCAAGATCGATGAATATTTTATTGCTGGCTGTGTCGAGTTGAACGCTGTTGTCTATCCTTACCCAAATTTCGATAAAGTTGATGTTCTCCTGCACAAGATCGACAACACCCGAGGACAACAACCGCTGCATCCCTCCCCAATTTTTTTCAGGATTAGTGAGGAGTGTTTTCTGCAAATTCATTGAATAGTTGTATTCCCCACGATCTACCGGGTTGTAGTCGACATAAAAGACCGACTGAAACTGATCTGCCTGTGCTACCGACTTGTTCGGCCAGATATCTTTTACCGCGGCGCCGTTCGGGATGGTGTACCAGTACGCTTTTGCCTTCGATAACATCTTCGCGGTATCCGCCGTTGGCTGATCCGGACTTAGGTCGACTCCTTCAAGATATGCCGGCGGACTCATATAATGCCAGGTGCCATAACTTGTTCCGAAGGGAATAGTTTTCTTCGCCCCTTCAAAATCATCGACGTAGGCGATCGATTTGCCATTGTCAATCCCGATAGAACTCTTCTGAGTATTCGGGTCCGGCGACATGTACGCCATTTCTCCCCGAAGCGAAAAGTCCGACTTCGCCTTCGTTGACACCATCGGGAGAGCGTCGATGGCCTTTGTGAGAAAATCGAGATTCGCGCCGGTCTGCGCATCCAATCCGTAGATCGTATTGTTGGTCGGCTCTTCACCCAGGCGGACTTTTTCGCTCAACGTCTGCTGGTTGAGATTCATGACCGTGAACCCGAGCATCGTCCTGTCGGAAAGCTTCAACTCGCCGCGAGTGCCGAGGAGAGTTTTCGACGCAAGCTGGAAGAGGTCGTTCTGCTCGTACTTCACCTGAAGGTTCGCGCCCGGTACCAACGCCGCCTGGTTCTTGATAATGATCTGGCCGACGATGTAGTCGACGGTATAATCCACGTTCGGTGTAAGCGCCTGACCGTTGAGCAAAACCTGAACGCTGTTCTCGACAATATTATATCCGACGTTGATGATGTTTGAACTTCCCGCCGTTGTTTTTCCGACGATCGTGAACCGGTCGTGCAAGTTATCGGTTGACGCTCCCGTATAGGTCGTATCATAGACGTTGGGAAAGCTGAACGAATCCGCCGGAATTGTCACTTTGTATTTATCGAACGCTTCTTTCAGCCCGCCGTAGGGGGGCCTCCCGCCGGACGTATCGCTTCGCGTCCCCAAAAATGGTTCGACCGTTTGAAAGATAATTTCTCCGCGGGACTCATCGACGGTCCATGGCGGGATGTAATCAAAAACGTTATCAGAGCCCGAAGAATTGTCATCTTTGTAGTTGTCGAAACCGAACAATTGAAGGAGTTTCGTTCCGTTGATATTGTCTGTCGGGGGCTGGCCCGGAAGGTTCAGGAAAATATTCAGCTGGAACCCTGCCTTCTTTATGTCGCGTCCTCCAAGAGCATAGATATTTTTCATCAATAGTCGCCACGCTTGCTTGTACTGCGGGTTGAGCGATTTTGGTTTGATCAGTTTCAGCACCAGAACGTTCGACGGTTGAGCGGTGCCGGTAAACGTTCCATAGACTTGATCATTATCGTGGCCGTACGGACTCTGCACTCTGTATGCAATTGCCAACGCCTGGTTGTCCTGGAGCGACCTGTTCATCGTGATATATCCTGCATTCGGCTGGATGACGTAGTCTTTCGTCGGCTGGAGTTTCTGCCACCTCCCAAATTCGGATTGCCCCGGAACAGCTTGGGCATTTGCCGGGTCGAGGCGAAAAGTGTTTAATTTCGACGTATCGTTCGGCAACACGACAGGGATATTAAGAAACGCGACGCCTTGAAACGCTGTCGGGTCGGCAGGGTTTTGACTCGTCATCCATACTTCCTCCTGGATGATAGTTTTACTGGCATCTCCTATCTTTGTCGAAAAGAATTTTTCAAACTGAGAGATATAACTTGTGTCCACAAAATAGTGGTCTGTATTATAGTTGTACGCATGCAGCGTAAAATCTGTTTCTGAACTCCCACCTGTAATATTCTTTTCCTGGATCTGCCCCTTCTTTTGCGACGCAAGGCCGGTCAATTTCAACGGGCCGAGCTGGAAGACCGCTTTTATTCCGAACAATGCCGAACTGCTGGAAATAAACGAGGAATTTGTCGCCAGCGAAACGTTGCCGGCCTCCACACTCTGCACGATCTCGTCGTCGTACCCGGTATACTTGATCTTCAATTGATTTTCATATTCGAACGTCCGCTGCGTGTTCCAATCGGCAAGAATGTTGAGCTTATCGCCGATCGTGCCGCTCACGTTGATCTGCACTTCCTGGGAAAAATCCGGCTGGTTCGTGGTACTCCCGAGAGCCGACAGCGTGACCTGGTCCGTTGTTGTATTGGTAAATGCAGCGTGGATATCGACTGCGCCCGAAATATGGAGGTTGATTTTTGGCGGACCGAATATACTGAAAACGGGATTAGCCGGAATAGGAATGTCGATATTAGTGAATGAGCCGAGAACATCGCCAAGATCGTTTCTCTTTTTTCCAGTTTCAATCTTATGCACTGCGTCTTCGATGCCGCGGTTGATCTCATACCTGTACCGAAGCTTCACGTATTCGCTCAAAGGGACTTTTTGGGGGATCTTTATATCCTGACCATTGACCCGCTCCCGGATGATGACATACTCGCCGGTCGAATCCAAATCGACGCTGCGGATGATGAGCGAAGGAGGTTTTCCAAACATCGCATAGGTTCGCTGGCCAAAGTACGATACGATAGGATCATCAGTGCGATGATACAGGAATTGGGCGACCCGGGCTGTGGAATCGCGCGGCACCCTTCGTATCGAGTCTTCGCGGGCGAGGGAATCTCTTGTTTTTTGCGGGAGGCGGAGCAGCGAATCTCTTTTCATGAGGGAATCAAGGTCGACATGCCTGAAACCTCCCGTTCCTTTCCCAGGTCCCAGTTTCTCCAAAAGAAACACCTTCGTTCCGAGCGAATCAATAAAAAATCCGTTCCGCGGAAAGAAGTCGAGCGTTTTCATCTGAATAGTAACGAGGTCGGTGACAGAAGCCATATTACGAACAGCCGCAGTCGGCTTGCTCGAATCCGTTGATACCGCGATGCCGGGTAATGAAATGCCCTTCTTCCCCGACGAATCCCTCCCGGGACCATTCCGAACAACAGAGTCGGACAGCAGAGGGGGGAGCTTCATTCTCCCTATTCCGGCAGATGTATCTCGAACCTCGGCTTTTGATCTGCTCGAATCGATGGCGGCCGGAACAGCCAGCAGAGATTGGTTCCTCTGGCTCAGAGAATCACTCACGGGCACGGAGGGTGGAACGGATTCAAGCGGAGAAATAAGCGAGGAGCCGGAAAAGAAAAAAAATGCACCCAAAGCGCTGCCAACGATGGCAGGCAATCCGCGTCGCTCTCTGAAGAAAGAGCCTCTACCGGCAAATATGGACGTACGTATTGGATTCACTACTTGAATAGAGAAAACAGTCAATTGCCCGGAGGCATTTATTCAATGCGGACAGGAGTTTGTTCGTATTGAGCGCTTATTGATCAGGTAGCAAATATCCGCTGACTGTTCTCCATTATTTGATGGGACACTAAAGAATGGTACTCTAAAGTAGAAAAAAGACGAAAGAATTGCAAGCAATCACGCATCTCAGCCGCGCTCCGCGTTCTCAGCCGTCTGACACCTTCCCAATTTATGGTAGGAACTTGATAGCGAACGTTCTATCTCCGACAAGGCATCCGACAGCTATTCAATGTGCACTCGATCCGGCCCTTCTTTCTTTGAAAATGAATTGATAGCAATAGCTGCACTTCGTATATTACACGATGATTCTTTTCCGCCATATCCTCCGAGCGCACTTCGCGCCGTTCCTCGGCTCTTTTTTCGTCCTCATGTTTCTGTTTGTGCTGCAATTCATGATGAAGTTTATGGACCAGCTCGCCGGGAAAGGATTAAGCGCTGCCGTTATTATCGAGCTGATGGTCCTCAACCTCGCATGGATCGTTGTGCTTGCCGTTCCGATGGCGGTACTTGTCGCGACCCTTATGGCGTTCGGTGAACTCTCTGCGAACAGCGAAATTACGGCCATGAAGGCCAGCGGCGTCAGTTTGTACCGGATGATGTTCCCGGTCCTCATCGTTTCCGTACTTCTGACGTACCTGATGGTACAGTTCGACAACAAGGTTCTTCCCGAAGCCAACCACCGGCTGAAAACGCTTACGAATGACATCCGCCGCAAGAAGCCGACGTTCACGCTCGTCCCCGGATTATTCTCACAGGATATGCCCGGGTACAGCATGCTCGTTCGAAAAACATTTGCCGAATCGAATAACCTCGAGGGCGTCATCATCTACGACTTTACAAATCCGAATAAAAACGTTCTCATTACCGCAAAGCGCGGCGCACTCTCCTTTTCGTCAGATTACCGGAGGCTCATCATGGACCTGTACGACGGCGAGATTCATGAGCTGACGACGACGGACAACATGTCGTACAGAACCATCGAGTTCCACCACCAGGTGCTCACGACGCAGGCCGAAGGATTCGACTTCGAGCGGTCCGGCGAGAACACCTTCACCAGAGGCAACCGGGAATTGAGCGCCGGCGAGATGCGCTATATCGTCGACAGCCTCAAGGGGCAGGCGGCCGCATCGCGCAGCCGGATCAACGCTCTTACCAGCGGTCTGGATCAAAAGTTGTTCACCGGCTCAATCGCAAAGCAATCGGATTCCTATGCCTCCTGGAGGGCGATCGAACCATTCACAAATATCACGAGCCAGATGATGATGCTCCGCAACGCACTCGACGGCGAACTCGCCAACTATTCCTATCTCGACCGGACGATGAAACAGTACTGGGTGGAGATCCACAAGAAATATTCCATTCCGGTTGCGTGTTTCGTCTTCGTGCTCGTGGGCGCACCGCTCGGCGTCATGGCGCGGCGCGGCGGGTTTGGCGTCGCTGCTTCGTTGAGCCTTGGGTTTTTTCTCCTGTACTGGGCATCGCTCATCGGAGGAGAAAAACTCGCCGACAGAGAATTGATAGAGCCATGGCTCGGAATGTGGATCGCAAACATCGTAATCGGCGCGCTTGGAATGTTCCTCACATACCGGATCGCAAAAGAAAACGTTGAACTCCGGTTCGACTGGCTCAAACGGCTCGTGCCGCGCCGGCTCCGCAACGCACTGTAAAAGTTTCTTATCCTCAGACTATTCATGAAACTTCTGGACCGGTATATCATCAGGCAGTTCCTTCTCACCGCGCTCTTCGGCATCATAGCGTTCACGGTCATATTTATCGTGATCGATTTGATGGAGAAGCTGGACGATTTTCTCGACCGCAAGGCGGATGCGATGATCATCGTCCAATACTACATCGCGTTCACTCCCGAGATGATCAAACTTATGACGCCCGTTGCGATCTTGCTCTCCAGCCTTTTCACCACGGGTAAGATGTCAAACAATAACGAACTGACGGCGATGAAGTCGAGCGGCGTGAGCATGTACCGTTATATGGCTCCGATGCTGATCTTCGCACTCCTTATCAGCGTGGCTTCGGTGTATTTCAACGGCTGGATCGTCCCGTATGCAAACCAGCGCAAATTCAACATCGAGCACGTCTATCTTCAGCGCAACTACGAATCGACGGCCCGATCAAATATCTACATCCAGGACGGCTCGCGGCGGATCGTCTCCATTAATTTCTTCGACCGCGCAACCAACTTTGGGGGCCGAACATCGATCCAGGATTTCAGCGATTCCAATCTTATCAGCCTCTCGCAGCGGATCGATGCGCGGCAGATACGTTGGGACACCACCACGGGAAAGTGGACACTCCTCGGAGTTACCGAACGCACCTTTAACCAAAAGGAAGAGAGAATGAGTACGGCGGACGGGCTCGCCATGGACACGCTCCATTTTGTTCCTGCCGACATCATCAAGAAAGAAGAAAATCCCGACGAGATGAACTATCCCGAGCTTCAGAAATTTATTGAACGGCAGCAGCGGACAGGAACCGATGTCGCCCGCCTGCAGGTCGACTTCTACAGCAAAGTCTCATTCCCGTTTGCGAGCTTCATCGTCGTGCTGTTCGGCGTCCCCTTCTCGTTCGGAAAACGCCGGGGCGGTTTAGCGGTGCAGTTCGGAATTTCAGTCGCGGTCTGTTTCATCTATTTGATCTTCATGAAAACCAGTCAGGTGTTCGGTTACAACGGAGACCTTCAGCCGCTGCTCACCGCATGGCTCGCCAACCTGATCTTCCTCGTCGGCGGGATCGTGAATATCGTCCGGATTCAAAAATAAAAAGCCACGAAGTGCACGAAGAAACACGAAGATAAAGCTTACACTTCAGTTGAATATATTTTCTTAGTGTCCTTCGTGTTCGTGGTGGACAATTCTACAAACTTACTTTCACCGTCAACTCCGTCACGAGAGCCATTTCCCCTCCGCCGATTTCCTGGAAACGCATTCCCATCGAAGAGGTAACTTCTTTATTGTAGTTTGTTGTCGACCAGGCAGCATCAAGAGCGCTGATGACGTGGTTCGTCACGACCAGAATCGTCGCAAGCCCGGCTGTATAATAGTAGTCGTTCGCTTTGCCCCGGTTGTGGGCATAATTGAGCATTTGCTGGGGAATGTATGAGAGATTGTACCCGTCATCGCCGTACCGGGTTCCGTCCGGAGCGACATAGGTATCCCAGCCATACTTGAACTGAGAATACTTTCCGATCAATTCATAATACTGTTGAGTATTGTATGACGGAAGTTCATGAGAAAAGCCTTCGCTGTGCGGTTCACTTTCCCAGGTATTGATATCTGCAAAATTAACCCGTTGCCACGAAGGAAGCGACGTGTTCGGGTTAATATAGATCGCTTGAAAGGGCGGAGTATCGGGAGAGTTATACGCATCATGATTTTGATTGATCCACGTTGCGTAATCAACCGCGCTCCAATGCTGGTTTGCATAGGCTTGAAATTCGGAGGTCTTGGTGTTTCCTTTGTTGTTGTAGACGATCGCAGCAGTAAGCGCGGCGACCTCGACCGCGAAAAAAATTCCGCTCTTTACATACCGGTCAGAATAAAGCTCCCCGGATCCCGGCACGATAAGCGACATTGCCCCCCCGAGCAGCGGGCTCTTCAGTTTTGAGCGGTCAAGCTGGTTTTGGACCATGACGCTTTTCGGCTGAGGGAGCGAATCCGACGGCGACGCGGCAGCAAGATCCACCCGCGCATTGCCGGTGAGCGAATTGCCGCCGGCGATCGCTGCGAACGGAAATAAGAGAGCAACGAGAAACGTTTTCATAATCTTAGCACTCCTTTAAAGAATAATTCCGGTAAGAATCATTGGTCACACAATATCGTCTCATGCAACGGTCAATCGAGGTCGAAGTCGAAAAGAATGCCGAAATAAAAGCGCCATTCTTTTCCGTACTGCACAGGGCTTTCGCCTGAACTGGCGAACGAAAAAGAATCAAACCCGTACGTCCCGTTGAAAAATATTCGTGTGGGATAGGCATAGAAAGAATACGATTCCAATCGAAATTCGAAACCGGCATCCCGCTTGAACGAAGCGATCACGGGATCTCCGTTCCAGGCATTCCCATAATCGCAATGGACAGAGGCGTACAATTTGTCGAAGTACAACGGAAGAAACCGCATGTCTATGTTATCCCACAGGGGAAATCGGTACGTCGCGTTCGCCGTCGCCATCGTGTTGCCGCCGAGAGCGTAAAAAGGATATCCCTTCATCCCCACTAATCCGCCGGCGTAGAAATCGAAAAAGTCGGGAATCTGAGGGCCGAAGATCGTGCCGCCATGGAGCGACAACGTGAGCGTGTGCTTCCACCACGGCAGCTGCAGGTACTCGCTGTATTTTATTTCAGCCTTGGGAAAATTGAACGGCGAAAGAACCGGCGAAACGCCGGTTTCAGTATTTGTGTACTCGTTGTTATAGTTGAAGCGGTCGAGTTCGTAGTCAAACCGAAGAAATAGCTTCCGGCCTACGGGATTTATCTCCTCATCGCGCGACCTCTCTACACCTCTGAACTCCCATGTCAACGAGAGATCATTTCCCTTGAAATACAGATCGGTCGATCCGGGAATATCCTGGTTCAACGATGGAGAAAAGGTCGAAGCGATGTCCTGGCTGTAACGGGAGTTTGAGAAGCCAAGCGTCAGCACATCTGCCGGAGTAAAAAGGTTCTGCCTGAAGTTAATGTCAAATTCCAGAAGTCCGTAACTAGGGTCGAAGTTTACGGTGTCCAGCCCAAAAACTCCTTGAACGGCCTTTGCATTCCTCGTGATATTATAGAGTTCGAGCGACACCGCGGGTGAAAGGCCAAGCTGATAGAGCCCGGGAATTCTTGCACGGTAGTCGAAAATGAAAAACACGTCCCGCTCGTACTGCCGATTCATCGCGGCCCCGCCGAAGATGCTGTACTTGTCGATCACATCGGATGAAGTAAAATAGAAACCGGGTTTAACATAGTCGAGGCCTTTGTTCGCCGTGCTGTATTCGTCGATCCGAATAAACGGAACAATGGAAAGGCTCGTGAAAATATTCTTGTATGGTTTGGCGTCGAGCTGCGGAAGTTCCGTATCGTCGTACGCACGGAGCTTGCTCCAGTACACCGTACTGTCGGCGGCCATCGCGGAAGGCAGCGGGGGGGGATTGACCGGACCGGGCGCATACGCGTTTCCGTCAAAGGTTTGCGGCGAGGAGGTACGGAGAAGATTCAATTTGTATCCACCCGAAGTATACGATGCAAACGCGAGGTCGCCCGATTGATTCACGGAAGGCATGAACGCTCCGCCAAGCACATTGGACACCTGTGCGACGGATCTTGTTTCGACATCGTACGTGTAGATGTTGAATATCCCGGTCTTATCCGAGGCGAAATAGATCCTCTTTCCGTCCGGCGAGTAGCAAGGATTTCTCTGATCATCGCTGCCGGTCAGAAGCATTTCCAAAGAGCCGTCGGCAACCGTCACACGAGCAACGTCCTGCGCTTCGCGCATGGCATAGCCGAACACAACCGACGCTCCGTCGGGCGACCATTTTGGAGTAAACACCTGTTCGCCGTTCTTAAAGTGCGTCAGGAGCCGGAAATTCTTCCCATCGCTGTCCACAACGCCGACGTTGAGGGTGGCATCGCCCTCGGTGGTAAATGCGATCGATTTCCCGTCGGGCGACAGCGACGGGTTCAATGTCCGGAGAGCATGCGTCAGCCTCGTTTCTTTTTTCGCGTTCAGGTCGTACTCGTAAAGATCCCCCACTCCCGACCAATGAGGATTATCGCGTGTGATTTTGGAATAGTAGATTTTCTTTCCGTCGGGCGACCATGAAACAGACGAAAGAACTTTTGCGTCAATCTCAGTTTCTTTTTTCGTATCGAGGTCGTAAATATACACGGACGACATTCCGAAATAGTCGGATGTTTTGTTCGACGTGTACGCGATTTTCTTTCCATCGGGCGAGAATGCAGGATAGAAATTTCCAAAGCCGACCGGGCCGATCGTCTCCCCCTCCACTCTGTTATGGAGTATCGGCTCGGTACGCTCCCGGTACTGAGCAACAATGTGTGCGCGCCATTCAGCGTACAGCTCTTCACCGCTTTTTCCCAGCGCCCGCTTGATCGCCCCGTCGATGGTCGTCTCGGTCAAATCTGAAAGGTGCTTTGCTATTCTCGCTATGGCATCGGGGCCGTACGTTTCAGAAATATATTTTACCATGGAGAAGCCGGCATTGTACGAAGATTCGTTGCCGAGGCTTGTCTTCCCGAAGACGCTCATCTCGGACCACGTAAGCATGTTTCCGTCGAGCGCGTACATGCGAAGGATCATGTCTCGGTGGGAATCCCAATAATCGTAGCTCATCTCCGGGCGATTGTACTGCGCCACGCCTTCGGCAAACCAGCTCGGAACGATAAACCCCGAAATCGGATATGACACGATAACGTTCGGGTATCCATAGAGAACGTCCTGGCGGCGCTCGGCCTCGTAGCCGAGCCACTGGAGATAGATTCCGGGAACGTGCCTGCCGAATTTCATCGACGTCTGGATCTGAACAATATGCGTAAACTCGTGCGCTACGACATTGCGGAACCAGTTGTGGGTGCCGCGCAGGTCAAAGTCGAGAGGCGGCGCCCAGAGTTCGATCTTGTTGTCGTAGAAATACGAAGCGCCGTTTGAATAGTCGTCGTAATCTTTCAGGACGATGCTCACCTTCTGGTCCGGCTCATGGTGATAGAGCAACGTCACCGGCCCGTAAATATCTTCCGCGACCTTGGCAACAACTCTCGCGCTCCGTTCTTCACCGTTGTGGAAATGGACAAAAAAATGAGGCGTCTCGATCGTGAACCAGTTCAGCTCGGTATGATTAAAATATTCGTCCTGGGAACGGAGCGGGGTCGGAACAAGGGCTATTGAGAGAAGAGAAATGAAAAGAAGATTAAAACAAATGAGACGCAGCCGGTTCGTGTTTCGCGGGGAGTGCAGACTGGCGAGACCATTGTGCCCGCTGATTCCGCATGTGAACGCTGCGTTCTTCATCATTTCACAACTGCAATTTTTACCACAACGCTTTTTTGTTCTCCGGCAGCATTCGCTCGAATCTGGGCGAAGTACACTCCGCTCTGGGCTTTCGAAACATTCCATTGTACTTCGTTGTCGATGCTGCCGACCCCCGGCCCGGAGAAATGGTCCACCAGCTCCCCGGCCATATTGTAGATCTTTATATCGACCGTCGCGGGCTTGCTCAGATAATAGCGGATGTTCGTTACCTTGTCGTACACGGGGTTGGGCCAATTGTATGCCAAAGCTGAGGGAAGAAGCTCCGTGGATTTCGGCACGATCGCAGCGGTGCTCGCCACGTAGTTCGTGTGGTATTCGTCCGCAAGAAATCCTTTCCAGAAAATTTTTGATGAATCGAATACGCCCTCTACGCGCCACACATAGATCGACGAATCGGTCGACGCCGCTGAGAGAAGGCTGCCGGAAAAAGCGAGAGACGATACCACTCCTCCGGTCTGCAGCGGGAACCCGTTGAGAGCTTTTCCGTTTCCGTCGTAGCCGTACACCTGGCCGTTGGAACTTGCGAAGATGATTCCGACTGTAGTGGATCCGGCAAGGCCGACGACAAGGGGGCTGCCCGTGATTTTTCCGCCGTCGAGAACCTTAAGCGGAAAATTTTCCAGTGGTGCGCCATTCCAGTTGTAGGCATATAAACCGTTGTCCGTACCGATGAGAATATCCTCCTGCCCGTCGCCGTTGACGTCGGCAATCGCCAGCGAGCCGGTCACATTTCCGTTGACATGGAATTCGCTCGGCTTCGTTAGATCGCCGTTAAAAACGGAGAATGTATTATCGTCGCACACAACAACATCCGAGCTCGCGGAGGAACTTGCACTGATCCTGACAGTTCCGAGCGCAACAATATTTTTGCCGATGAGAGGAGTCGAGAAATTCTGAATGAATAAGGAATCATGCGAAGTCGCCGTCCACGACAGGACTGGCGTGACGGACAACGAAGTGATCGGAGAAAAAGCAAGACGACGCTGAACAAGAGTATTCGATCCGGAAAAATCGTAAAAGTTTCCGCTTTGATCGCCCATATAATAGTGGGCCGCATTGGAAACTGTTCTGACACTCGCAGGCGTGGAAATACGAGCACCGGCCGTGAAGCCGCCGAGAATAGCCGCGAGACTGTCCGTGTTCGGGTGGAGGCTGCCGAGAATCATGAAAACGCTGTCTTTGCTGCAGGCGAGACCTGCCGGCGTCGGAGCAAGCGAGGGCGGAGATTTCCCTCCGAAGGGCGAAAAAAGTCCGGTCGTGTTATTGAGATACGGAGTGAGGTCATTCTTCAGGACATAGATCGAATCGCCTGAAGTGTATATCAACTCATTCGAACCATTGCCATCGATGTCTGCAAATAGCGGAGAATCGTTCTGATCAAGCTTGATGTCCTTCCGCTTTATGATCTTGAGAAGAGAAACATTTGCATCTCCCACACTCGCCTGAAACGTCATCAGCGGTCCGGCATTGCTGAAATTATTCAGCGTGACATGAGAGCGGGCGTGCGAGTTGCTCAGCGAATTCGGATGGCTCGTTTCGCTGAATTCGTTTGTGTACACGGGAGAAATATTCCCCTTAAACCAGTAGTCGAGCGGCGAACCGTCTTCACTCCCGCTCCCCGGATCAAGCAATCCGTAGGTTTGGCCGATGTCTTGCGAGCCGTCCGCCTCTTCCAGGTTGACGCCGCGGTGCGCCGGGTCTGCGTTGATCGTGTTCGCGGCAAGATTGTTTTCAATAACAGTTTCATCGATATGCCAGACGAGAATGCCGCCCATGTACACCGGCTGGCCGGGGAAGTTGGAGCCGGGAAGGCTCCAATCAAATTCATCGACGTCGACAACGGTACCATAGATGGAATCCACGTTGAATGCATTGAAATCATTATCGTCCTGCAAATACGTCTTCGTAAACTGCCGGCCGTTCCATCGAATCGTAAGAATCTCGCCATCATGATGCACGTCGCGGTTTCGATTTTCTACAAGAAAGTACTCTTTCGCGCTGATGGGAACCCGGTAGATCGTGTCATCCCCGGTCGAATACATTCCGCCGGCGGGCGACCGAAATGCCGAGCTTCCGGAAGCGACGGTGATCGGAGACGTCCATCCAAGATAAATTTTTTCCCACGCGCAGGGTTCAGGGGGAAACAATCCCGAGAAACTGAAAATAGCCTGGCCATCCATCAATCCGAAACGCCCGATGGCCGTCCCGCCGGTTTTCGTGTCGAACAGATCTGGCAATCCGAGATGGCTGGCGATGTTCGCGACAACGAGTCCGTTAGTGCTGAGCTGATACAGAAAATCGCCCCCCGTCGATGCGGGCAGCATCCTGTTCTCCGTCTCCGGAAGCACGATGGAGTTTGTGATGGAGAATGCCGGGTGATTTTTCAGCTGAACCCCGTTGTATGCCGATCCGAAAATATTTTTCAATCCGTTAAGGCTGAAATACAACGAAGGAATGTCGTACGGCGTCGGATCGTAGCCGATCGATGCCTGCAGGTCAATGTCCTTGCCCGAGCCGGCATGAAAGATCACGAAGAGATCGTACTCATCGAACGGGAACTGCGGGTATGCCGAATCTGCCAGGCCCCACGCTTCCGTGATCATTTCTCCGAGCGGAAGATTAGAGTTGAGCGGGGCATACTGCTTCATTTGCTTGGACAGGGTCAAGACCGTACCGAGAACCGTCGCCGAAATATTTTGTTTTCCGTTGGATGCTTTGAGAAAATAGTTCTTTGCGAACATCAAATGGTCGGCAAAGTACGACGAGTCCCGGGGCGGCGCATCGATGATGCGCTGCGGCGCCGTCGAACGGTCGAACTGGCCGGTGCCGGTCGTCAGCGGGTCGCCGTCGGGCTGGAACTGAACCATGACCGCGAGAATTTTGAGCGTGTCGGGAAAGGCGTTGAGCGCTGCCGCACTTCTCGCAGGAAGCACGACCCCATCGGCGCGAAAAGAATGATTCGTTTTTTGGGAGGCTCGTTGAGACGCAGCGATCCCTTGAAATGCAGTAATGAAGACGAGAGCGGCCGCAAGGCAGAACTTTGCCATGATGAATTAGTCCGTTGAATGAATGTGCAAAAAAAATGACGACACTATACCAAGACTAATTATCGCCGCCCCATATGATAAGCAGAGTGAACCGCAATGTATCGGAGAGTGGACTGTCGATATCTGACGCTGAATCGTAGCTGAAGTCGAAACCGTAAATATCGTAACGGATGCCGGCGCCGAAGGTCATGAATTTCCTGTTGCCGTAACCGGGGTCTTCATAAAAATACCCCATCCGCAGTGCGATAAGTTTATTGTACCAATACTCGAACCCGGCTGATGTTTGCGTCGAGCGAAGCACGCCGTTCAATCCGGGCTGAGTCCATGAGGTGATAAGGGATTTTGGAAGCGGGTCGGAGTTCACACCGTTGCGCTGTACCAGCAGTCTGCTGAAATCCAGCGCGATCTCGAAGCTGTTGAATTCATCTTTGATGGGCGTAAATCCGAAGCCGAGCCGCAGTGTCGTGGGGAGCGGGTCCGCCTGGGCGGCATCGATATACGTCACTTTGGGTCCCAGGTTTGAAAGGTCCGCTCCGACACTAAAGAAATTACCGAGGTCGACGTCGGTGAAGGGAATGACGAGAGCCTTCGGCTTGTAGAGCGCCGCGATGTCAAAACTCATGTCGTACGCGATGCCGTTGCCCTGCTCAGATCCTGCGCCGATCGGCGAGAGGCTGCTGTTGATGAATCTCAAATTCACTCCCAGCCCAAACTCATCAGTGATCGCCGTGCCGTAACCGACCGTACCTGCGACTTCGAACGCCTTAAATGTTCCTACTCCTTGGGGACCTTGTTCGGTTGTGATCGTGAACGTTCCCAAATTCAAATAGGTGACGCTGGCGGCGATTGACCCTCCCCATTCAGGAACATCCTGCCGGAAATTGAGGTAATCGTAAAAAAGGTCGGCAAGGTGAAACTGCGGAAGCCAGTTCGCGTGGGTGATACTGACTTCGCTTCCTGTCAGGAATCCCAGCCCAGCGGGGTTCCAATAAACCGAACCCGCATCGTCGGCCAGCCCAGCACCGGCCTCGCCCATCCCGCTAGCGCGCGAATTAGGCGAGATGAGAAGAAACGGCACCGCCGAGGTTCCTCCCTGGGCAAAAGCGATATCCGAACTGAAAGCGGCAATTGCCAGCCCGGCCAACAAAAACTTCATAGTTTTCATGCTCAAACAACCTCCGCAAAAAAATTTCAATATGGAAATGTACACTAATTATTTTCGAGGTTCAATATCCCCCGCCGACTGTATGTTCCCCGTCACCGGACGATCGAAAGCTTTCCTAATGCTTGGTTTGAAAATTTTCCGTCAACTGTTTTTGCAACTACCTTGTAGAAATATGTTCCGTTTGCAATTCTCGATCCGTCGTGATCGCGGCAATCCCACGGCACCTGGACGAATTTGTCCGGGTAGTTGTTGGCCGAAAGAGTTTGGATCAACCGCCCTGCAACGGTGTATATTTTTATTTCCACGTTTATCGGGGACAACTGATTATGCTGAAATGTAAACGTCGTCGCTGAGCGTACCGGGTCGGGAATATTATAGACATTTTCCAACGCGAGAGATGTCCCCGAAGAGACGGTGAATTCAGATTGGTTGGTTGTCGAATTGTTGTACACATCCCACGCGCGAAGAGTGATTGTATGCCGGCCTGGGGCCAGCCCGGTAAACCGGTATTGAATGGTTCCTGCCTGGTAGTTGTCTCGTGCACCGGTATAATAATCCGTCAAATCGATGCTCTTCGTCTCCGCATCGAGCCATGCCTCCAGACCGTGCCCGATGCCGCTTCCCGCATCGTTGATTCCGCTGCTGTCTGTAAGGTCCACGATCAACAACGGATTCTCAGTCACCAGATCACCTGAACGGAACGACTTCGTGTCAAAATAAATTTTAACGTCCGGTCCCTGGGTATCGTTAGCCAGAACCGCCGAAGTTCCTCCCACGATCACCTGACTGGTTGATCCGCGGCCATCCGCGCCGCCTCCCGAAAAGTAGATTAGAACCTTGCCTTGTTTATTCTCATAGGAAATATCCTTCGGGATAATAAACGTCGCCGAAACTCTCCCCGCGTGAATGGTATTGTCTCCCTTATAGATCGTCGCTCCCGGTTTCTGAAATGTCATGCTGTGCTGCCAGGGTGTGTTGTCGGTGTTGATGCCGCTGTCGAACACCGAATCGGAACGCGCAGCATCGAAGATGGTAACAAGAGCAGAATCGCTGTTGATATTCTGAAGGACGCCGTTGTTGTCCCGGATAGACGCTGTGACGGTAACTTTGCTGAGCGCCTGAAGTGTGTCGAACGAGAGATTTGAGACGGGCTTCCCGTTAATCGAATCGATTCGCACGACAAGCCGGGGAACCGCCAATCGCAGCGTGGGGTCAGCCAGTAAATGGTACTTGCGGTTGTTTTCGAGGTTGGTGACATCATCGTTTTTCGTCATCATCAGTGCATCGCCCAGACGAGGAGTGCGGCCGTAAGGGTCCACCGGGAATAGATACTGATACAAGACCTGGTTCGTTTCAGCATTCTGGTCGGACAGAACTTCCCTATCCGGAGTTATGACACCGACCGCTCCTCCGTTAGGGTTGACGATGATCTCTTCTGCCGAGCTTTGTGCGGCAGCGTTATCAAATCTTCCCCAATCGCATGTTGCAGCAACGACAAATGTCTGATCGTTTGCGTTGAAGAATTGGGTGCTCACATCATCCAGCGTGAGGATGGTCTCGTGCGACCACACTTTTGGATTTCCGTGTCCGATATAGTTTAAAACGAGCGTCCCCCTGTTGACCTGGTCGATGATCGCCTGGCGAACATCGGGTTTGGTCCTTCCCGATGCGGCGATGACAGTCGGGTAATCTTCTTCATAGATCTTGATCAACTGGAACGTATTTGGCACATCGTTCACCGACAGTGTTTCTGCCTGTTCTGGATTTGGCGCTTCGTCGAACGATCCATTGACGTTCCTGTCGTCGGCCACGATCGATATGAGATTTTTCCATGAGCCGTACGTCGGTGCACTTTCATATTGAATGATCTTGTCGACGGCCAGCCGCGCTTCATCGATGCTTCTCACTGCAAGCCTCCCGCCGGCCAACGTGACCGTGGACGTGTTTCCGGGCTGGAGGTACGTAAAGAAATCATCGTAGCCGTAAGTATCGATCTGTGAATTCGATTCGGCAGTTTCGTAAGTGGGAACCCAATTCCTGTCGAGGTTCAGAATATTCTTGTAATCAAAGCAAGCGTCGCCAAAAAAAAGAACGTACCGCGGTGCGGGCTGCCACTGGCTTGTCGCGTACGCCAGAAAATCGCGGATCGCAACAGGGTCGGGCAACCCATTGCCGAATTCATTATAGAGTGTATCGACTTCCACCACGGCTGTCTTCAAAGCATCGGTTCCCGGCAAGCTTTCTTTGTACGCCTTGAGCCTGAGCGCCTCAGAAATAAAGTCGTGATGCGTTACGATAAGAAAATCCGCGCCCGGTATCCCGCCCCGCAAGTTTGTATTTGGAATCTTTATAAAAGAGAGGGGAGTTTTATATGCGGCGGTTGTCCCGGCCCAATACCGTTTTACTTTTCCAGAATTGAGGTTGTCCCGAAAAAGGTACGTTCCAGTCAGCTGGTCGGCTTGAGGCTGCATTTCTTTCACTGAATCAGTGATGTCAAATGCGGAAAACGATGCTGTTGAAAAGCCTGATAGGTCGAACTCAACAGCTGCTGTCGTATCCGGTGAAGTGAAAAGGAGAGCATCGCCGACCGCCGTAAGCTGCTGCTTGTAGGTCAACTCGATCCAATTGATATATCCCGTTGCGATGGTACTTGATGCATTGTACACTATCTTCAGTGTACTTGTGTTGTTGACAAGCGTCGGGACTGCTGATGTCCCCCCGTCGCCAATCGTTGCATAGTAATCAGTCCCTGCAAGCGAGATTGCGTCCTCGGTGTAGCTGAGAGGCAGCGCAGCAATTTGTCTGCCGGTTTCCAGAATGGAGAAGCTTACCGAGGCGTCCGAACGGGACAACAATTCGTAGTTGTAGCGTATCAAAGAGCCGGGAACATATCCATCCAGCTTATTTACGATAACCCGCGAATCGTTCGGATTCAAAGGCGAGCTGTACCATTGCAGGCCGGACTGAACAAGGTTTGTTTTCTCCTCCTCGAAAAAAACTTTTCCCAGCGTCGTGTTCACCGGAGCGCCGCTCCCCGGGCTCTGTTCAACGGCCATCTGCCTGCCGTTGCCCGAACCGGGAGCATACTGAAGGAAGTACTCGTTGCTGTTTGTAAAATGATTGATGTAATGTGAAAACTGCTTTGCGACCGGATCGTATGTCCAGCCGGTAACACCCTGGCCGTAAAAGAGGATGTAGTCCTCGGCGTCGAATTTCGAGTTGCCGTTCACATCCACATACAACGCAGGCAGCTGGGGAAGGTCTGCCGGCCGCGCCTGGGATATATCTGCGGGAAGCGTCATGCCGTTGCAGCCGTAAATTTTCAAATCTCGGATGGAAGGAATGGATGATCGATCGATACCGAGCGTGTTCAGATATGCCGCATCGATCTTGTACATGCCGTCATCCCTGACTTCGAGTTTGTACCATGTGCCGGATGACAGCACGCTGTTGGAAAGTATAGTTCGCCGAACCGTGCCGGCCGGCTGGAGCGACCGCTTCACGATCGGATAATTCAGAAGCGATGCACGCATCCAATCGTCATCGGTAGTGGGAGCGGAAGTGCGCTCAGGGGGACCGAACTCGACACGGACAACGATCCGTGAATATTTCTTCAGCGTGTTTGACACGGCGTTATACTGGACTGGAAAAATTTTGAGATATCCGACGTATGTTCCCTTCACTTTTGTCACGTTGTCGAGCAGTGCGACAGCGGAGGGAACGAAAGATTCAGATGACAGCTTTCCGGCCTTGCTTCCCTGATTATTCCGGGATGACGCAGGCGCTGCCGCCGGAGCCAGCGCAAAACCGGAAACCGTCTGAAAATCCGAGCTGAGGACGGTGACACGATTATTCCCCTTTCCCCAAAGGCCGATCGGGATTGTGCGGAACCGAATATCGGGCGTGCCGGCGCTGGAAAAATCGCTGCCGGAATTTTTGTCGAACTCTACCGTTTCGTACTCCCTTCCGGCGACAATCACCTTTCGCCCCGGTGCGTACTTCGGCGTGTATTCAAGCGTGACGCCGCTTTCCGTTGACGAGATCACCCTCACGTCCGAAAAGATTCCGGAACCAGCGAGCCCTTGCACGGGAATGCATGCTGCGCCTGCAGCAAGAGCAATGAGAAGATGGAATGAGATCTTATTCACGACATCCATAAAAATAAAATACCGAACTTTCTGGTTTTTCATCACCACCAAGAACGTTCGGTACAATAAAAAAGCAGCTCCGTATGAAACGTCAAAGGTTTAGATCGAAAACGCAGTCAGAAACTTTTTACTAACCTTTAACAATGACGATACGTGCTGCTCCTAATATTCTATTGACAAAATATACCCAACAGTCACTGTATTGTCAAGAAAAATTTGGGAATCCGTTCCCTGGGAGACATAGCATCAGCCGCGAAGCACTCCAATCCGTCAATGCGCGGGAACTAATTATTTTGCCTGCATTTTCAGCTTTCAATTGTATCCAGCGGCCCGCGTCACTCTCTTCTACCATGCAATTGAACGTCTCCCGCCGCATATCGGTTTTTGAATTGCTTATAGCACGGATTTTTTGTAAATTAGAGGACATTGATCACAGTTTTATCCCCAATCGAAAAAAGTATGTCAAAACCCCTCAACATTCTCTTTGTATCAAGTGAAGTCGAACCGTTCGCAAAAACGGGGGGGTTGGCAGATGTCTCGGGGACGCTCCCCCAGGTAATAAAGGACTCAGGCCATGAGATCCGGATCATTATGCCGCGGTACGGATCCATCAGCGAGCGCAAGTTTAAGCTCCATGACGTCATCCGTTTGAAAGATATTGAAGTCCCCATCGGTGCCGATAAGAAGATCGCCAACGTCAATTCTTCTTTCATTGCAAACGTAAAATCAAAAGTCCAGGTCTATTTTCTCGCAAATAAAGAGATGTACGAACGTCCGGGAATCTACACGAATCCCGACAGCAAAAAAGACTATGCCGACAATGATGTTCGCTTCATCTTCTTCTGCCGCGGCGTTCTTGAGACGCTGAAACGGCTCGGATGGCAGCCCGACATCATCCATTGCAACGATTGGCAAACCGGTCTCATACCGGCGTATATCAAGACCATCTACAGCGCCGACCCCTTCTTTAAGCATATCAAGACCGTCTTCACAATCCATAACCTTGCGTATCAGGGCACATTCCCGGTTGCCTCATTCGAGAAGACAGGACTGCCGCAATCCGAGTTTACGAAGGAAGGCGTCGAATTTTACGGGAAGCTGAATTTTATGAAAGCGGGTCTGGTCTATTCCGACGTGATCACGACCGTCAGCGAAAAGTACGCAGAAGAAATCTGCTCGACCGAGGAGTTTGGGTGCGGACTGGAGGGAGTGCTGCAGAAGAAAAAATCGCACCTCTACGGCATCACCAACGGCATCGACTACAGCATCTGGAATCCCGAAACCGACGAGCATATCGTCAAGCGCTTTGACGTCAGAACGCTTGAGGGCAAAGTTGAGAATAAGAAGGAATTGCTTTCAAAATTCGGCCTCACGTTCAAAGACAACGTCCCGCTCATAGGAATCATCTCGCGCCTCGTGGACCAGAAGGGGCTCGACCTCATCAAAGAAATTGCCGACGACATGATGAAGCTCGATATCCAATTCGTCATGCTCGCTGCGGGTGAGAAGAGATACCAGGAGTATTTCGAATCGATGCACAAGAAATACACCTCGAAGATGGGGATCTACATCGGCTACAACGACGAACTCGCTCACCTGATCGAAGCCGGGTGCGATATGTATCTCATGCCGTCCCGCTACGAGCCGTGCGGCCTGAACCAGCTGTACAGTTTGAAGTACGGAACAGTTCCCATCGTCCGCGCCACGGGAGGGTTGGACGACACGATCGAGGATGTCGACGGGACCAACGGAACGGGGTTTAAATTCAAGAAATACGATTCAAAAGAGCTCCTCAAAACGATCCTGCGCGCTCTGAAGTCGTACCAAGACGGCGCCGGGTGGAAGAAGATTATGAGGAATGGTATGCTGCAGGATTTCTCATGGGAGTCGTCCGCAAAGAAATACACGAATCTCTACAGAAATCTTGTCAAGCAATAAAAACCGATGACCCGATCTGATATCGCGGTGTTCCTGGACCGTGACGGAACTGTGAACGTGGAAGAAAATTTTATTTCGTCTCCAGACCAGCTGCAGCTCATACCGCGCGCCGGCAATGCCATCCGAGAATTAAATAATCTAGGAACAAAAGTATTCATTATTACCAACCAGTCCGGAGTTGCCCGCGGCTATTTTTCTGAGGAGGCGGTGCACGACATCCACGATGCGCTCAGGAATCTATTGAAAAAGGAAGGCGCCTTCATCGACGATTTTTTTTATTGTCCGCATTTGCCGGGAGCCAAGGACGAACGCTACAACTCCGACTGTGATTGCAGAAAACCGAAACCGGGAATGCTTCTTCAGGCTCAGAAAAAATACTCGGTCGATCTTCGCCGGTCGTTTGTCGTCGGAGACCGGTGCATCGATGTGGCGGCCGGTAAAGCGGTCGGCGCGCACACGGTGATGGTTGCGACGGGCTACGGCGCCGAAGAGATCCTCAATTGCCGCAACCAGTCCGACCTCTTTGCCCACGATCTGATGGACGGCGTGCTTTATATCAAACAATCGATCGAATCCCAGGAACGCTCATTTACTCAGTCTCACACCGCATGAATGTGTACCCGAAACGTATCATCGCAGTCCTTTTTCTTCTTGCAGCCTTTGCAGGATGCAGTCAAAGCCCGACATCGGTCGGAAAAAAAATAATCCCCGCCGCAGGCAAGTATACGTCGCACGACACTTCATTTGCTTCTGTCGGCGACACAACCTTTAAGTTCGCGCAAGTCAACGGATCAAGCTCGAGCTTTCTGGTCGGCAATTCCTCGTCGATCGACGCAAAAGCACTGCTTCTGTTTCTCGCGACGTTCCCGGACACGATGGCCTCGGTGCAGATCGACACGGCAAAGTTAACGCTGAGCGCTGACTATGGCTGGAACGTTGCACTCCCGCCGGCACCCGGTCAATTTGAGATCAAAGAAGTATTGTCGGCATGGTCGGCAGCGACCGTCACCGGTGATTCATTGAACGGACTGGCAATGGTTCCCACCAATTCGGCCAATTTTGTGATCACGAGCCAGGACACACTCAGCGTCGGCAGAACACTGACCGCTCAATTCGATACCTCGCTCGTACGGAAGTGGATCAATATTTACACGGATACCTTATTACCCAGGTTTTTCAGCATCGCGCTTGTCACAAAACCCGGGATGACAAATTTCGGTATCTGGGGATTCTCACAATTCGGCAGCTCGTCGCCGCCGAATTTGGAAATCATCTACGAAAAGAACGGCGTGAAAGACTCGGTCAGCCTGAGCATCGGACAGGGAACTTTTTTTGCAACAACGAATCCCATTCAACCTTCCGGCGGCATTCAAACGCAGGGAGGCATATCGATCTACAGCCTCGTTAAATTCAATCTTAATCCGCCGGCCTTCGATTCAATTCCCTCGAACAAGGTGGTCATCAACAATGCGACACTGCTTATGACGCTGAAGAACAGCCAGCGAGCGATCGGTTATGGAATGCCGGACAGCGTCGTGGCATATTTTGCCGGCAGCGCGACGAACTTTGATACCATCGCGGCGACCTACTACGGGTACGGCTACCGGAAGGACACGACGCAAACGACGAACATTGTTTACACATTCAATCTCACGTCGATGGTCCAGCAATGGATCAACGCACCGAGCGGCAATTTCGGGGCACAGCTGCGAGCGGTCGGCACGAACTCCGCGGTCGACTCGCACGTCTTCTACTCCTCAAAAGACACGGCGTACGCCCCACGGCTTCTTATTACTTACACCAGAAAATAATACCCCGACATGAAAACGGTAAAATTCCCCGTACTGCTGCTATTGGCGACCGCGATGAGCTGCCGTCTCTTCGCCGGAGACGGCTCCATCTATTCCAGTTTTGGCGTCGGCGAAATCCTGACGTTTGCCGGCAATCGTTCAGCGGCGATGGGAGGCACGGGCATCGCGTCACTCAACGGCGGGTCTATTAATTTGTTAAATCCCGCGGGGCTCGGACAATTGTCGCGGACCCAATATTCTGGAGATTTTCAGTATCAAGGGTATTCGCTCAACGACGGTTCTGGGTCGGCCTTTCTCAGCTCGGCTAATTTTCAGTCGGCGGCGCTCGCGTTCCCGGTCTACAATGACTACGGCATCGGATTCGCGTTCAGCATTACACCGTTCAGCCGCAGGGCGTACAACGTAACGGACAATGACATTACGACGGGCATCACCCAGACGTACACCGGCAAGGGGGGACTGTCATCGGCGCAGTTCGCATTTTCCTTTTCGCCGGTGCAGGATCTGTATTTCGGAATAACGACCCACTATCTGTTCGGCAACTTCGACGATGTGCAAAAGCTGGAATACGACAGCACCGGCTACTTCACGACCGACGCCGATAAGAACGTCTCAACGCACGGATTCGCGTTTACGTTTGGCGGCTTGTTTGCCGGGATCGACAGGGCCTTAGGCGTTTCAGATGAGAAGCATGTGAATATCGGTGCAACACTTTTTTCGGGCGCAACGCTTTCTTCTGACGAACAAATATTTCAGAATTTTAGCACGAGCCAAGAGACGACCAACGTCAGCAGCGGCACGACAAAAATTCCGCTCGGGCTTGCCCTCGGCCTGGAATACGACCTCGGCGACAAGATCATTTTCACCGGCGACGCACAATTCCAGCAATGGAGTCAATACACCTACATGGGCGTTCACCCGCAGGAGATCCAGAATAGCATGCGTGTCGGCATCGGCACGGAGTTCCTTCCGTCGAGAACCCTTTCCGAACCGTACTACCGGCAGGTGATATACCGTGCAGGCGGCTACGTCGATGAATCGTATCTTAAAATCAACGGTCAATCCGTGAATGAATATTTCGTCACCGGCGGCATCGGTGTCCCGGTCTTCTCCACGCCGGGGAGCGAAGCGCGGCTCAACATAGGACTCGAGTACGGCATTCGCGGATCGACTACGAACGGACTCGAACGCGATTCCATCACCCGCCTGACCATCTCCTTGACGGGGAGCGACACATGGTTTATTCAACCGGAGGTACAATAATTTATGATAGCACTTGCGAGCGATCACGCTGGTTTCTCCTACAAGGAAAAAATAAAAGGCATCCTCAACGAGATGCAGCTTCCGTTCACCGACTTCGGCACGCATTCGAACGAATCGACGGACTACCCCGACTACGGGCACGCGGCGTCCGTCGCAATTTCGAAGGGAGAATGCGACAGGGGGATCCTCGTGTGCGGGACAGGAATCGGCATGTCTATCGTCGCGAACAAGCATGCGGGGGTGCGCGCCGCGGCGTGCGAAACGATCGAGGCTGCAGAGCTCTCACGAAAACACAACGACGCCAACGTACTCTGCATTGGCGAACGATTGACGACATGGGACGAAGCGCAGTCGATTGTAAAGATCTTTCTCCAGACAGAGTTTGAAGGAGGCCGCCACGAACGCCGGGTCGCAAAGATCCATTCTCTCACTTCGTGCTGACAGCTGCCGCAGCAGACCGGCCTTTCGTCAACAGCCCGGACGAAATTCTTCCGACAACTACTTCATAGAGACGACCATGAACCAACTCCACCATGACGATGCCGAAGTCTACACGGCAATAAAGAATGAGCTCCACCGTCAAAACACGAAACTCGAACTGATCGCATCGGAGAATTTCGTCAGTCAGGCAGTCCTTGAAGCCGCGGGATGCATCATGACGAACAAGTATGCGGAGGGATATCCCGGCAAACGGTATTACGGCGGCTGCGAATATGTAGACGTTGTCGAGAACCTTGCACGCATGCGGGTGAAGGAATTGTTCGGTGCAGAGTACGCGAACGTGCAGCCTCATTCCGGGTCGCAGGCAAATATGGCCGTGTACTTCACATTCATCAAACCGGGCGACACGGTACTCGGGATGAACCTTTCCCACGGAGGCCATCTGACCCACGGCTCGCCGGTGAATTTTTCCGGGCAGTTCTACAAATTCGCGGCGTACGGCGTTTCCAAGGAAACCGGACAGATAGACTACAACGATGTCGAAGAGACAGCACAACGTGTCCGGCCCAAGCTCATCACCGTCGGTGCGAGCGCGTATTCGCGGAATATTGATTACAAAAAATTCAGGGAGATCGCCGACAGCGTCGGTGCGTTCCTCTTCGCCGACATCGCACACCCTGCCGGCCTTATTGCATCGAAACTGTTGAACGACCCCATCCCCCACTGCCACGTCGTGACGTCGACAACGCACAAAACGCTGCGCGGCCCGCGCGGCGGCATTATTCTTGTGGGAAAGGATTTCGAAAATCCCTTCGGCGTCGTCGCGCCGAAATCGGGAAGAACAAAGATGATCTCTGAATTGCTCGATTCGATGGTCATTCCCGGAATTCAAGGCGGGCCGTTAATGCACATCATTGCGGCCAAAGCGGTGGCATTCAAAGAAGCTCTCGAGCCAGGCTTCAAAGATTATTCGAAGCAGGTGATAAAAAATGCTCAGGCCCTTGCCGATGCGATGGTGAAGAGAGGGTACAACATCATTTCCGGCGGGACCGACAATCATCTGATGCTCATCGACCTGCGGAATAAAAATGTCACCGGAAAAGACGCGCAGGAAGCTCTCGACGCCGCGGGAATTACCGTCAATAAAAACGCCGTCCCCTTCGACGACAAATCTCCCCTCATCACCAGCGGGATCCGCGTCGGGACTCCCGCGTTGACAACCCGCGGAATGGAAGAGGCAGAGATGCGAACGGTAGCCGAATTTATCGACGAAGTGGTCCGCAATATCGGCACGACTGCAGTGTACGAGACAATGAAGAAAAAAGTAGCAGACCTTTGCGGAAACTTTCCGCTCTATAAAGAAATGGCGTGAGATTTTCGTGAAATCATTCCCGGACGGAAGACGGTGATCGCACACATCCGCCGGATCACCGACTAAGAAGACGATAGACAATGGCAGAACAAATATCCGGCAGCGGCGACGCAAAAGAGATGTCGTTTTTCGACCATCTCGAAGAACTGCGCTGGAGAATTATAAAAGGACTGATCGCGCTGGTTGTTGCCTCGATCGCCTGCGCTTTTTTCTCCGATTTTCTCGTGCAGGATGTCTTGCTCGGGCCGCTCCGTGCGGCGCATTTAAAAGTTCAAGTGCTCACCCCATACGGGATCATGGTCCTTTATATGGAGGTGATTCTCTTTGCCGGACTCATCGTAAGCATGCCGGTACTCCTGTATCAGCTGTGGAGATTTATCGCGCCGGGCTTAATGCCGAACGAGCGACAGTATATCTGGTGGATCGTTTTCTTCACGTCGTTCTGTTTCCTTGCTGGAATCGTTTTCGGATATTTCGTCCTTGTGCCGACGGCGCTGACATTCTTTGCCGGATTCGGTACTGAGAATATCAGCTTGAACATCGCCGCCGACCGGTACATTAGCTTCATCATGAGCCTGGTCGTCGGTGCAGGGCTTGTGTTCGAGCTTCCTATGATTGCCTATTTCCTTACGAAGCTCGGTTTCCTGACGCCCGCGTTCATGAGGCATTACCGGCGGCATGCGATCGTAGTCATCCTGATCATCGCCGCCATCGTAACGCCGACTCCGGATATCGTGACACAGAGCCTCCTCGCAGCACCGATGTTCGTGCTCTACGAGATCAGCATTCTCGTTTCGAAATTTGCGCAGAAGAAGGATACGGACACCGCTTCATGAAGCGAACTCACTCCATAAGCCTGGACGAGATCAAGGCCCCCGTGAACGAGGAGCTGCAGGAATTTGCACGGCACTTCAAACAATCGATGCGTTCGAACGTCCTCCTCGTCGACACGATTGCCCGGTATATCGTCAAACAAAAGGGAAAGAGGATCCGCCCGATCCTTGTCTTCCTGGCAGCAAAGGCGTGCGGCCAAATCACTGAAAGCACATACCGCGGGGCAACGCTCGTCGAGATCCTTCACACTGCGACCCTCGTTCATGACGACGTCGTCGACGATGCGGACACGAGGCGCGGGCTTGCGTCGATCAACGCCGTATGGAAGAACAAAATCGCCGTGTTGATGGGGGATTACCTCCTCTCCACCGGCTTGATGCTCTCGCTGAAGTACGAGGACCATTATTTTTTGAACGCCGTGTCCGACGCCGTGCGAAGGATGAGCGAAGGGGAAATCCTGCAGATCCAAAAAAGCAGGGAGCTCGATATTGACGAGGAAACGTACCTGAAAATCATTTCCGACAAGACGGCCTCCCTCCTCTCAACCTGTTCGGTTATCGGCGCAGCGAGCGCCACCCGGTACACCGATATGAGGCAGTTGATGAGAGAGTTCGGCGAAAATGTCGGCATGGCATTTCAGATCAGGGACGATCTGTTCGATTACACAAGCAGGAAGAACATCATCGGCAAACCGGTGGGAGGCGATATGAAAGAGAAGAAGATCACCCTCCCCCTGATCTATTCGTTCACGCAGGCCCCAAAAAAGGAATCGCGCCGAATTCTCAAGATGATCAGGAACGGCGCGAAGAGCAAGGACGTTGAGTACGTCGTCGCGTTTGCCCGACAGTACGGCGGAATAGAATACGCGGTCGCAAAAGCTGAGCAGTACAGTGAACAAGCCCGCCAATGCCTGAAACCGCTCCCCGAGTCACCCGCCAAAGAAGCGCTGATGATGTTTGTTGATTTTGTGATGGAACGAACGAAATAGAATAGCACCTCCTGGATCCTTCGACGCTCTCGACTTCGTCGGGATTGCTCAGGGTGAAGGAATTGTCCGTTCATCCTGAGTAAGCGAACGGAGTGGGCGCATCGAAGGATCAAGCAGCATGTTTTTGAGATAGCTTCTACTTCTTCAACGCTCGTACCTGTCGCCATGGCTCTTCGGCACCGAGAAAACCAGGAACGATACTTCATCCATCGACTCGTTACGAAGCTGGTGCAGCACCCCGGGGGAAATTTCTAGACCTCGATTCTTTTCTACAACGACCCGCTCCCCGTTCACATCCATCGTCGCCGTCCCCTCAAGGACAAAAAAGAACTGCCGTGAAAGTTTGTGGTAATGCATTTTCTCGGAGGTTCCTGCCGGCATTCGTTCCTGGATCACGCTCATATCGTCTCTCCTGAGAAGATGCCATCCGCTGCAATCGTCACCCCACCGATAGTGCTCAGAGTTCTCGATGCTGACTGATTTTATTCCATCGTTCATGCCTATTCCCGGTGATTTCTGATAGGAACTCGTTTCGTCATTTCAATATCCGCGGAAACTACTTCGGCCAACGGTCCGGCACGTATCTTTCTTTGATGAGATTCCAATGATGCAGTTCGTGTCCCGCAATCTGATAGGCAAGCGCCCGGACGCTCGCAGGATTTCCGTTTGCGATGCCGCTTCTGATAAGGTCTTCATCGCGAAAGCTTTCAAACTGGGCCAACGTCGCGCTTCTGACCGCGGCGTATTCCTCAAAAATATCCGTGAGCGGACGCTCATTGGCTCTGGAGTACGGAACATAATCGTTCTGCTCATAACCGGGCAATGCGGTTTTATCATTTCGAGCAAAACGGAGAGCCCGGTACGCAAAAATTCGTTCTGTGTCCAAAATGTGGACGAGTATTTCCTTTATCGTCCACTTGTCGGCTGCGTACCGGTACGAGAGCTTGTCTTCCGGCAGCGAGAGAATAAACTGTCTCAACGAAGCGTAATTATCTTTCAAATGACCGAGCACGGAGCCGTCATCGGGAAGCAAGCTGATATACATGACCGTATAGGGAGCGTATTCCCCTTCTACCGGTTTCGATATTTTTTTCATGGTGCATGATTCCGTAAAGGTTGGTAGTTATTGTTCGAGCGGGATCCGCCGCCGCAATAAGGAAGGTATATAGATGCAGCCATTGTTACAATAGCAGCAATGCCAAGGCTGCTATCGCTGGAAGGGCTTGTTTGTACAATATCGATTTGTGTGCCGTCGATGCACCGTAGACGCCTGCGACGATGATGCAGCTGATGAAGAAGATGGCAACGTTCTTGGACCATATAGGATCCTGAATGATCAGCGACCAGGTCAATCCTGCCGCGAGAAATCCGTTGTAGAGTCCCTGATTCGCCGCCAGCACTTTTGTTTTCTCGAACATATCGGCGGCGAGGGATGAAAACACTTTTCTTCCCCGGGTGGTCCATGCGAACATTTCCAGCCAAAGGATGTAAAAGTGTTCAAGCGCTACGATGGCCACGAATATCTTTGCGGGAAGAGACATTGTAAAGATTCTCAAAAAAGTGTGGAACGATTTCGGCATGTTTCACATGCGCATGTACAACAATTGCTCCCAAGAGCTGAGCAGCCATGGGAGCAATGTGAACATTTCCCATTTTGCAGCAAAGGACTACTTCAGCAGCAGCATTTTTCTCATCTCAACCTTGCCGCCGAATTCCAATCGCGAGAAGTAAACACCGCTCGCCAGGTTCGCCGCGTTGAACTGCGCTTGGTGTACCATGCCGACCGCAGCTTCGCCGTCGAAAAGCGTTGCGACCTCCTGGCCGAGCACGTTGAACACTTTCAGCACTGCCCGCCCGTTGGAAGGAACGGTGAATTGAATTTCCGTGGCCGGGTTGAACGGGTTCGGATAATTCTGCGAAAGCGCAAACACCGCCGGAATTTTTGACGAAGCATCGCGAACCGATGTCGTGGTAATATTGAATACAACGCCGGTCTCTCCCGGATGAACAACAACCGCAGGCGCTTGAAGGTTCGAGGACAAAAAACTCGATACAAGCAGATTGTAGTTAAAGATCTTGTTGCTTACCTTCAGCGTGAAATTTCCCTGGTTGTCAGTCCAAACAATTGAGTATGCCGAATCAGGATTTGAAGCTCTTATCTGGTACTGAATGCCTGGGGCCGCTCCATTCACCTGAACCATGCCTTGAACTGTCGAATTTGCAGTGAACGCGGTAAGGAGATAGAATAAACTGTCCCCGTTATGAAATGCCGGCAGCTGTACCTGAGGAACAAGATAGGTAGAAATACTGTCTCCGTTGGGATACGACGTAAGCGTCCATTGAGTGCTCTGAGACCCGAGAATCTCATTTGCAGTAAAACCAATCTGGAAGAGTCCGTTAAGATCGGTCAGAACATCGCGGATAAGATAGAAACTGCCGGTGTTCTGATTAAAGTCCACAAAGACGTCGCTCTGGAGAGGATTACCCGAATCGTCTTTATAGGATCCCGCAACCTGTGCCGCTGCAGGCTGAAGCGTTAAATTGATGCCGGCCGGATTTCCTACAATCGTAATCGATGTGTCGGCGGGAGTTAAGATCGAAGGAGGATAGGGGTTATTTTGGATCTGAAAGTCCCACGGATTTCCCGCTGTATCAGCGTTCATGGCGATTTGAAAATCGCCGGAGGCATTTGTAAACGCATCCCACGAGTTAAGCGCTGCACTGTTTCCGCCGTTTCCATTGTGCCGGTTAATTTCCACGTTTATGTTCTGAGCACTTTTGCCCGGGGGAGGATTCACATGACCGGAAATTGTATGAGCGGGAGAGGCCAGCGCCAAAACAATCCCTGCCTCCGTCACGCTGTTCCCATTTTGCGAAAACCGGAAAACATAATGACCTGGTGCTACCCCCACCTGCTGGAAATACAAAATATGGCCGTTCGCACTTCCATCCTCGTCGGGCGGCCCGTAACTAATGCCGTTGCTGTTCCCGTCCGTTTGCGTAAAAGCAAATCGGATCACGTCCGTGCCCGGATCGATTGTCCCATTGCCGTTCACGTCGTACCAAATCTCGCCGGTAACGGTAGCTCCCGCGGGACAATTGTATTCCCATTTGAGAGTGTCTCCCGACGTCATGCTGAAATTTGAACTGACGTTGTTAATTTTTAGATTAGTGACCTGGGCAGAAGCAAAATATGGGATGCAGAACAACAAACCGATCGACAAGCCCCGCAGCAGTCTCTTCATGGAACGCCTCCTTGATATGACAAAAAAAACAACCTGGTTATCAGTTCTACGTGTTCACAAAATGCATAAATTTGCGGAATAGGAATCTACAGTTCATCATTACAACAAGTCAGCTCAAAAATACCCTTACGCTCACTCTTTTCCCGAAGGGATGGGTTCGCCAGATGCTCCCGCCTTCGTCGAGGCTGCTTCCCAAAGGAAGCCTTCCGGGGCAGGGGACAAGTTACACGTTCATCCTGAGTAAGCGATCCCGCTTGAAAAACGGGAGGGGGCATCGAAGGATCATGTCACACGGTTCTGTGATCACTTCTATACTAACAGCTGCCAACAATAATTGGTTTCTCAATGTCGAGCCTTTGCACTCTATTTCACAAGCAGCAATTTCTTCATCTGCATAGTTTTGCCGAATTGCAGACGTGCAAAGTACGTTCCGCTGGCAAGCTTCGACGCGTCGAATATTGCCTGATAGTATTCGCCTCCTTTGGCGTCATCATTGAATAGAGTAGCTACCTCCTGCCCTATCGAGTTATAGACTCTCAGCACTGCTCGTCCATCATTCGGCAATGTAAACTCGATCATCGTGGTAGGATTGAAGGGATTGGGATAATTCTGGGATAATTCAAATGTCCGCGGTGCAGAACCGAGCTGAACTTGAATCTCCTGAGAATACGTGAATGCACCGTTGCGGTCAATTTGTTTTAACCGATAAGAGTATTTCCCCGCGGTACCGACGTTATCGGAAAACGTGTAACTCTTCGGCAAATTGGATGTTCCGGATCCGGCGACTGAGCCAACTTTCGCCCAACTTCCCACACCCAACCCTCCCCCTGTCAGGAAAGGGGCCAGGGAAGCGGTCCGTTCGATATCAAACGAAGCATTGTCCATTTCCGTAGCGGTTTTCCATGCAAGAACGGTTGTGAAATTGGAAACAGTGCCTGTAAAGCTTGTAAGTTCAACGGGCAATAAACCCGATGAGCCTATTTTTTGCGCATATAAATTAGTTGCGCCGCTGTTGCGCGCATCTTCCCATACCAGAATCGCCTTGCCTGCTTCGGCCGAAACAATTTGCTGATTGTAGCAGCCGAAGTTCCCCGATTTTGAAACAGTAATTCCATCGATTGGCCATTGGAGAGAGCCCGAACTCGATACCGCCTCCCCGTAAAGATACTGATTGGAAGACCCGGAGCGTGTGTCGATCCACCCGATAATCGCCCCGCCGTTTCCGTCGGTCGTGATCGAACATCGGTAGCTCGGCGAAGAGTAAGAACCCGAGACTTTGTCGGCGGTCGTCACTGCAATGCCAGCAATATCCCACACGAGGTTTCCTGAACTATTGACGCGCTGCGTATAAATATTTGCAGCGTTAGTTGCCTCCCGAAAATCGGACCATGCAATGATCACTCCATTGCTGCCATCCGAAACAATGTTCGCTGAATTACCTTTGTGGGAAGAGACTTGAACTCCTCCGCTAGTCCACAAAGCTGTCCCGGAGGAATCAAGTCGTTGGACATGTATGATGTATGTATAGGTGAAATCAGTCTGAGCCCATTCGACGATCACACCGTGATTCCCGTCGCTGCAGACTCTTGGAAACTCTGTTGTATATGGCGAAGAAGTTGTCAGCGCAACACCTGGTGATGCCCACAGCAATGTCCCCGCACTAGATATTCGCTGCACATAGTCCTGGCTAAGCGTTACAATATCATGCCACGCAATATATGCACCGCCGACTCCATCACTGCACAACTGTGGAGAAGGTGGACTATACAATGCTCCGGTTCTCACAGCAATTCCATTCTTTGGCCATTTGATAGCCCCGTTGCTGTCAACGCGCTGAGCATAAATACTTTCGTTATAAGAGAGATGAGCGCTCCACGCAATAATCGCTCCCCCCGAATCATCGCTGCAAATCTGAGGATTATCGTTTGTCACGGAATCGTTGCATATCGTAACACCATCGGCAGTCCATTTGATATTTCCGTTAGCGTCAATACGCTGGGCGAAAAGTGAATCTCCTGAACCGGAGTGATATTCATGCCAGGCAATTATCGCTCCCCCTTTGCCGTCGGTTGCAATGCATGGATCGTCAAGACTCCCGCCTCCTGTCAACTGCTTGATTGGAACACCATTAGAATTCCACGCCAATGTTCCGTTGCTATAAATCCGTTGGGCATAAATTGCCCCGTTGCTCCGCGTATCCTGCCATGCGACAATAACACCGCCGGCACTGTCAGAAACGAGGTTATGCTGATCATAATCTGAGTTGCCGATATTCTGCTGCCCTGCAGCGGCGTTGACAACCGAGTTGACGGTGGAATCGGTAGTCCACTGTGCCAAGGCATCCTTAGAGAAAAGCAAAAATACCAATGAAATGAACAATTTTTTCATGTCAAACTTTACCTTTCTTAATGATAATGATTACGCGATACGAATCGAAGGAGTCGGTCCTAGACTACAAAAGTGAGTCGGACAAAAGGGAAAAATCCGGCATAGCGATCCCATGACTTTGGGCTCATCCTTGTTTTCAATAAAGTTCTTGGGTTATCGGCAAAACTCTTTTCTAAAATACAAAAATGCGGCAGGCTTGTCAATCATCGGGTGTATCCTGCGACACAACATTGTCATCAGAAAAATTCTCGACCATTAACAAACTTGCCGCATTGTTGAAATTTTCAACAACCTGCTGCCTACCTCGCGATCACCACATTCTTTTCTTCTCGTTCCCAACGTCCCGTTGGGAACGCACGGTTAGAGCGTTTCCCTTCTTAGCATAATATTTGTATGCATGCTTGCATATACGTTCCCAATCAGAGATTGGGAACGAGATTGAAAATTTTCAACAAGTCCGCTGAACTACTTCAGCATTATCATCTTTTTCATCATTTGTCTGCCGCCGAATTCCAGCCGCGCAAAATATATTCCGCTTGCAAGCCTGGATGCGTCGAACACTGCCTGATGGTACTCTCCCGCCGAGGCAACGTCGTTAAAGAGCGTGGCCACTTCCTGTCCGATCGTGTTGTAGACTTTCAGCGTCGCACGGCCGTCGCCCGGCACCGTGAATTCTATTGTCGTCGTGGGATTGAACGGGTTCGGGTAATTCTGTAAAAGCGAAAATGTTCTTGGCGCAAGTCCGACTTCGATCTGAATCTCCTGTGAATACGTGAAAGCACCGTTGTTGTCTATCTGTTTAAGACGGTACGAGTATGTGCCCGCGGTACTGACCTGATCTGTAAAAGAGTATATCCTCGGCGAGTTGGAATTTCCGGCGCCGGGGATCAAACCGACCGGAACCCACGCTTGGGTTCCCTGCTCCTTCAATGAGGAGGGTTGGGTGAGGGTGCGTTCGACCTCAAATTCCGCATTATTGATTTCCGTCGCTGTGGTCCACCGCAACTGCGCGCTCAGAAGCGTTGTCGTTGCAGAAAAAGAGGCAAGCTCTATCGGAAGGCCGAGAGGCGATCCGATCGTCATTCCCTGAGTGTACGGCGCGGAAGCCAATATATCAGTCGCTCCGCCGACGATATGGTAGCGCAAAATGTTGTCGATAGAGAGGTCGGGCCAATAGAGGTTCGTGCCTGCATTGTCGAACGCCATGCCGCGGGTATAATGGGAAACACCTCCGGCAATTTTGATGTGTGTTGCAGGAAGAGTACCGCTGTAATCCGCTTTCTCCAAGGAATCGGCTCCCGTATCGATCCAATAAATCAAATGGGACGACTGGTCAATCGCGAACGACCATGCCTGAGTAATATTCGCAACGACTGTTTTGACATTGTTGCCGCTGATGTCGCACGACATGATCGACTTGAATGGAGACGACTCGTTCAGCCAGTACAGCGTGTGCGTGTTAAAATCCATAGCCATGAAACCGGGGGAATAGACCGTTGAGACCAACACATCGTGGATATTGGTACCGTTAATATTCGCTCCGCGGATCTTGTTTGTTCCCGATTCCGTCCAGTAGAGATAATTTCCATCGACGACGATGCCGCGGGGTATCCCGCCTCCATAATAATATGTGTTGATCAATGTTGTGATCGTTGGCGATAGATTGTGCGCCACCTTGATCATCTTATTGTTCGGCTCCGTCCAGTACACTGACGAGGATGTCGTTGCAATGCCGTACGCGCCGCTCAGCCCGTCTGACAGATCCTGCTCCGTAAAGCTGGCAAGGTCTGCGCTCCGCAGAGACGATGTCCCTCCTTCAAGCCAAAAGAGAGATTGTGAATGAAGGAAAGCGGACGAGGAGAAAACGAGTATCAGCGTACACAAGAATTTTTTGTTTTTCATAGTATGATCCGCGCGTTAACTTTGTGAGGGATAAACACCGAACAACGAAATCATGTAATTAATGGCCAGGAACGGCGGCATATTTTCATGCGGCTGTGAACCTCCGGCGTTGGACATTCCCGACGCACTCATGCTCTCCGTAGCTCCCGAGGCGAATTGTGGAACTCCTTCGAGATTTGCGGCGATATAATTCCCTACGGGGTTCTTCGTTGTCCCGATCTGCGAACTGACATTGAGGGTGTGACTATGTGCCGGAATCTGGTTCGTCGTCAGCGTTACTGTTTCTTCACCCCCCATTTGTCCAAGAATTCTGTTCGTTAGACCAGGCCCTTGTCCCGCGCCGATGGGAATGCGTCCACGGAGATCGGGGAGGGCAAAAGTTGTTACTCCGTTTCCACCAAATGTCGTCCCGATAAGAGTATAGAGAACTTCGTACTCGCTTATAGGAAGCAATGAGCCGTCGCATGCCCTCCAGCCGTTGTCTTGCAGAGTGCCAAAGATGCTGCCGGGGAAAAGCTTAATCTCACCAACGTAAGGATCGCTTGCACTCCCAAAAATTCCTTGGAGTGCAATACAAACGTTAAAGACTTGATACGGGGGCAAATTATTATGGGATTGGTTTCCACCTGCTGCCGATATTGTGTTACCACCAAGCGACAACTCTCCCCCAGCCGGGCTGAACACGTGATCGTTCTCCGCATTCGAAGCATAGACGAGGCCTGCCGGATTATTGCTCGTTCCGTCGGAAGCGTTTGCCCTGAGCGAATGGTTATGGGCGGGCATTTCGGTTTGAAGGAGCGTGACGCTCGCGCTTCCGCCGGTTTCTCCTATGTCGCGGAGTGAAAGGCCGGGACCCTGTCCGACCCCAAGGGGAACGCACGCCTGCAAATTGGGCAATGCAAAATTTGAAGTACCATTGCCGCCATAGTACGTGCCGATCAACGAAAAAAGTGCTGCATTCTGAGAGATCGAAAGGAGCTGCCCATTGCATAAAGCCCAACCTGTCGGCGCGAAGTTGTATGGGGTGATCATCAATTCAGCCAGCATGGCCGGGGAATCCAACGTTTGTTGGATTGCTTTTGGCTTGACAGTCTTGGTCCCGCCAAAAACATTCGTCATTCCGGAAAGAAGCGAACCGCCGGTAATGCCGGCAAGAGCTTTTTTCAGGAACCTGCGCCTGGGAGATTCTTGAAGCACTGGATCGTTTGTATCAGTTTTCATATTTCAGCCTTTCATGAAATTCGTTCGTCCGCTCAGCCAGAAAAATGATCTTTTCATCATTAACTCCGGGGCGGGAAAATACCCGTCAGCGCAATGATATAATTCAATACGAGAAACGGAGGCATGTTATCGTGCGGTTGACTTCCACCGTCATTGGAAACCCCAGTTGGCCCCATCGTTTGGTTTGTCGATACTCCATACTGGCGCACACCTTCGGAGCTGACGGCCGGAATATTATTGAGCGGAGCGTTCGAAGATCCGACGCTGTTCGATGCTTTCACGTTATGCAAATGGGATGGCAATTCATTGAGAGAAAGTGTATGGTACTCTTCCCCGCCTGTCTCGCCGCCGACATAGCCGTTCCCGGCATGCACCGGCATACGCCCGCGCAGGTCGGGGAGATTGAATGTCCTGATTCCATCGCCGCCGTATGTCGTGCCGAGAAGCGAGAAAAGCGCCGTGTTGGTTGATATCGATAAGGTCTGCCCTTCACAGAGAGCCCAACCCCTCGGTGCAAAGCCTATCGGCCACGGAATGATTTCACCGAGAAATGGGTTTGTCGTCGCAACCTCATTTGTGCCGAGAGGTTTGACTTTTTTCCCTTGGGTAATTCCCTTGCCTAATGCAAAAACTCTTTGGAAGCTGGCAGCTGCGAGTGCGATCAGCACTCCTTTGCCAAGACGTGAAAGAATATTCCGCCGGTCGACTGTTTCAGCCGCCGCAGAAGTATCTTGGTGTTGATCCATAGATATTTCCCTCCTTTCATGATTACTTCATTATGACGAAACAAGTTCGTGGTGTTGCAAGGCCCGACATCATCAAACAATAAAACAATCTTTGGAAAAAGATTTAAAGGAAAGCACTACACTATACCGTATATCGCACCCTACATCCTCAAAATTGGATGCTCCCGGTCAGCTTTGTCAAAAACATTTTTTTATTTGATACATGCGTTTCCGCGACCGTCGGGCATCGGATTGCCTTCACAGGCAAGTTTTGATGCACAGTTTCATTGCAAAAAAAATGACGAACAGGCTGTAAATCTATACTACGTGATCAATGGCAGACAAATTGCATTTTCGGTAAGGAAGGCTGGTGCCAAAATGGCTTGTGATAAGATACTCTGCCGGACAATAAAAGGCAAGCAAATCTAGGGATGGGCGCAACGGATTTGACCAGCATCACGCCTGTTAAAAAGTTTCTTTGAGGATGGTTCCTCCAAGGAACACTCCCTGCGGCGGTTGTCCCTCCTGCGAAACAGTTGGCAGGAACGATCATTTCATTACTGATTCTTCTTCTACATATTCAATCGTTTTCAGGATTTTTGCAAATCGCTCCGGCATCACGGCGAACGCATGGTCCCAACAAAGTGTGTTGGATATGAACCAATTTGCCAGGGTATCCCCGTCGTCGTTCGACCAACGATCCCAATGGCCGTCGCTCGGCCGCTGAATCCTCCACGTGAATGTCCTCCCGCATTGGGTGCACTTGGAATTTTTGATCATGGACATAAATAGTTCTCCAATCTGCGATGTTACCGGCGCACTGCCACATCGGGTGCCGTCGGCGGCGCAGGAATTATCCTTCTCGCGCAAATGAACGACTTTATTTTATTGGGGTCGAAGACCGGCGAGGCCGGGTCGAGACTGCTTATTTTGACCATGCCCGATGCATGGATGAACGTCCTGTTCGATAAATACAGCCCGACATGAAGAATCTCTGCAGACTTGTTCTCCCTTCCTTTGCGGCCGAAAAATATTAAATCGCCCTTGCGCAGGTTTTGAAATTTCTCCCCGGGAACAACTTCAATGCCTTGCCACGCCTGCTGATATGCGTCACGATTGAGCTGTATGCCGTTCATCAAGTACACCGTTTTCGTAAAACCGGAACAGTCCAACGCCTTGGTTGATGTTCCTCCCCAGAGGTACGGCACGCCGAGAAGCGACCGCGCCGTTCGTTCAACCCCGTCGGGCGTCGTCTTCGTATTCTTCTTCCACGATTCAAGATCTGCAATACTTTCGGTCGGTACAAATCCCTTTCGACCGTCCGGTAATTCGACGGACGTCCAGGCTCCGGCGATCCCGTTACTCTTCAAGAGCGATCCGGCGACAAGGTCGCATACAGGATTCGATTGAAGATGAGCATCCTGTCGTACCGTTTCGTAGGTCGAGAGCACAATCACTTTCCGCGCGGCGATCCAGGCGTCAGCTTCACTTTTGGAGCAGCGGACGAATGAGTCGTCTTTCATCCAGCCGAGATATTTATCCGGTGTCTGAAGATAATCCCACCCATCTCTCTCACGCAGCAATTTTACCACGCTCCCAAGCGTCGCTTGCGAAACCAGCTCGGAAGACTCGTAGGTGTCGGCCCGCATATTCGCAACACTCACCCGCACGATACCCCAGTTGTATCCCCCAAGCTTCGCGTCGGGAAGAACGGTGATGCCGTCCGTGATTTTTTTTACATACGGCGAGATTGCTTCAATGACGGCATCCTTCGCTTCTTTGTTATCCACTTCGCCGAAAAGTTCAACCCCTTTGTTTGTCCGTGTCACTGTTACATCAAAGATCGCAAGCTTCCGGTCCGGGGCATGTTGTGTCTTAACGCGCGCGATGATATCCGCAATGCGCCGGTTTTCCTGCGAGAGGTCCGAGCATCCCAAAAAGCTCAGAAGAAAAGAAGCCAAAAATACAAAAGAAATAATTCGTTTCATGCGTGTATGAGAGCATCCACAATTGGTGTGAGGTTCAATATACAAAAACACGGGAAAAGGCGCGAGGGGAAAAAGGTACAGTGTTATAAACTGGATAAGAAACCTTCCGAAGATGTTTGTGGTATCTTTTGGATGCTGATCGTTCAGCATAGTGTCAACCATCACATCCTCATGTCACCCTGAGCGGTGCGAAGGGTCTATGCCATTTTGAAGATTCTCCCGAAGCGACTCCGCTTCGCTCCGTTTATAATCACACGACTGAAAAGTTCAATATATTCAAACAAATGAAGGCAATACCACAAGAAGAGTGAGGACTACACATTTCCGGTCACGAGGTAAACGGCGACCGGAAATATCTATTCGAAGCTCCCACAACGGCAAGGACCAAGATCATCAACAGCGTGCTATAGACGGCCGCACCTCCAATGTTGAAGAGGCGCAGTTGAGAAAGAATCTCTACTGAAAGGGGTTTTGTGGAGTACGAATACAAGAGGATTGAGGAGACGAATTCGCCAGCCGAGTTGATGAACACAAGGAGCGTGCCCGACACGATAGATGGAATAATGAGAGGGAGGATAATTTTTCGAAACGTCCGTCCCCCCGTCGACCCCAATGTCTCAGCAGCTTCCTGCAGCGAAGGGTGTACTCCATCCAGCCCTGCCGCGGTGGATCGATACAAGAGCGGCAAATTCCTTATCGCGTACGCAATGGGCATGATCCAAAATGTTCCGATGAACACCGACTGGAAAGAAAACATCGACGGCCGGTTGAAACTCAAGATCAATCCGACGGCGATGACGGTCCCGGGTATCCCGAACGGCAGAGAGAGAATAATTTCCAGCAATCTCCTTCCTCTGAATTTTTTCCTGCTGATGAGATATGCGGCTGTCACCCCGACCACAATCACCATCACGGCGGCCGCCACGGACATGCGGACACTGTTGATGAACGGATCCAAGAGATGCGGCTCGGCGAATAGCCGGCGGTAATTTTCGAGAGTGAATGAGGAAGGAAATATCTGGTACGTCCAGGAGCCTTCCTTAATGAATGAAAGCACGATGACGGTTACGACTGGAAGCGCGAAGAGAATTGCAAGAGCCAGCGTCAATGCAAGAGCAACAATTCTTGTCACCCTGGTATGGGAGATCGTCGAGTTCCGGCCTGAACCTTTCGAGGCAATGCTGCGGCGGTGAGAATCCTGCCATACTCTCAGCAAAAAAAGGACGCAGACAGAAATGACCGACAATAGAATTGCGAGTGCAGCCGCCGAAGCGTTGTCGCCGTTCAGTTTCGCCGTGTATATTTCGAGCGTAAGGAACCGCGTCGTCCCTCCGAAGAGCAGAGGCGCGGAAAACGAGGCCATGCTCGACATGAATGTCATGAGAGAAGCCGCCACGATCGCCGGAGAGAGCATCGGAAGAAGGATTTTCCACGTCGTACGTGCACGGCTTGCGCCCAGACTTGCCGACGCGTCAAGAGCATTGCCGTCCAATTGCTTCAGCGCGGACGAGACAAAGAGATAAAAAAATACATAGAACGAATAGATGTGGACAAGCACTATTCCCGTCCACCCGCCCACGGTAAAAAAAGAGGGCGAGATACCGGAGATTAAGGAGAGAATGCGGGAGAGCATGCCGCTCTCTCCTATGAGGAACAAAAATGAAATAACGCCGACCAACGGGGGCAACGCAAGCGGGATCAGCACGATCTTTGAGAAAAACGATTTTGCCGGAAAATCGAAATACTGAAAAACGTAGGCGATGAACGTCCCGACAACTCCGCTTCCGATAACGCTGAGAATGGAAATGGCGATTGAATTCAGAGTGGCCTGCAGCAATGAAGAGCGGAACAAATCGGTGTACGCACGGCTCCCTTGCAACATGCTTTCTTTCAGCAGCGCGTAAAGAGGAAACAAGATGTACCCGAACGCAAGGAAGACAATGACGGCAAGCAGCGAGCCGGAAACGACAGTGAACCGATTCGACGCGCTATTCATTGGCCACCTTCCGCTGAATCGATCCGTGAAACGAAACGGATGCAAGGCCGCCGACCTCGCCCACGAAGCCTTCACGTGAAGAGGAAAAGACCGCCCTTATGACCTGTCCGGCAAACTCGACGGTATATTCTACGTTCGAACCGGAGAATTGCTTATCGATGATTCTCCCCTCTGCTTTCGCCGGAGCTGCGGAAAGCACAATTTCCTCGGGAAGTACCGCGAGCGATTCGTTTTCCGAAATGGCAGAGACGTCAAAAAATTCTCTGCATACCGCTGACGAAAAGAGATTTGCATGACCGATGAATGCCGCCGTGAATGCATTGTCCGGATGAAAATATAATTCGTCTGGGGTGCCCACCTGCCGTACGGTCCCTTTGTTCAAAACCGCAATACGGTCGGATAGCGCAAGTGCTTCTCCCTGATCATGCGTCACATAGATCGTCGTAATGCCGACCTCGCGCTGCAGGCGCTTGATCTCTGCGCGGGTTTCGAGCCTGAGAGCATAGTCGAGGTTGGAAAGGGGTTCATCGAAGAGAAGCACTCCCGGCTCCACCACCACCGCCCGTGCAACAGCGACGCGCTGCTGTTCACCTCCGCTCAGCAGCGGAACCGGCGTGTCTTCCTTCTCCGACAGACGCACTTTTGCCAGGATGTGCTGGACTTTCGCACGGACTTCATTGCGGGGCATTTTTTTTACTTCGAGCCCGTAGGCAACGTTCTCGAACACCGACATGTGAGGGAACAATGCGTAGTTCTGGAACACGATCCCGATGTTCCGCTTTTGAGGCGGATACGAAGTTATATCGACGCCGTCAACGAAGATCGATCCGGACGATGGGGACTCAAGCCCGGCGATCAGGCGAAGCAGGGTTGTTTTGCCGCAGCCGCTGGGGCCGAGAAGTGAAAAGAATTCGCCTTCATGGATTTCCAACTCGACCGGCGCCAGCGCACGAAATCCATCGAACAGTTTTGAGAGGTTGTGGAGATGAAGAGAAGACAAAAGAGCAATTAAGAATTAGGAATTAAGAATTATGAATTAGAAATGAATGACCGAGAAGATGTTGATTGTTCATTGCTGATTGTTGATTGTTGATTGTTGATTGTTGATTGTCAATTGCCTCGTCCTTTGATCTCCTCGTCCCACTTTCTCATCCATTCCGATTCGTGCTGGGAGATCATTTCCCAGTCGACATGCATCGGGGTGAACGTCGTGGAGGTGATCCACGATGGGAGTTTCTCTTTTGGAATGCCGGTCCGGGCAGGGATGCGGTAAAATTTATTGGCCTCGAGAATGAGGCTCTCCTCGCTTGTGACAAACTCATAGAATTTTTGCGCCAGTTCCGCATGTTTTGAGCCGGCGACGACGGCGATGCCGTCGGTGAGCAAGACCGTTCCGCTCGCGGGGACATTATAGCCGAACGGATAGTTGTTCAATTTTGCCTGCAGCACTATGTCCGGCATATCCCAAACCGACACGGACGCTTCTTCCCGTGCGAGCTTCAAATACATTTGCGTCGGGTCGGACGTGTACGATTTCGTGTTGCCGTCCAGGCGTCGAAGCCACTCGAATCCACTATCCGTCGACCCGTACTTTGCCACCGATGACGCGATCATCGCTGAAAAAATTACGCGCAGCGTTCCCGAAGCGAGCGGGTAGCGAAGGATTATCCTCCCTTTCCATTGAGGATCGAGAAGATCATCCCAATCTTTCGGAGCTTCGTTTCTCGTCAGCAAATGGGAATTGAAAACAATTACTTCGGGAGTAATGAACGTCCCGTACCACATGTTGGCCGCGCTTCTAAACTCGGGCGCAATGCTGTCTGCCCACGAAGGGCGGTACGGCGAGAGAAGCCCTTCCTTTTCTGCGCGCATGAATATTGTCGACGGAGCCCCCCACCACACATCTGCCTGCGGGTTCGACATTTCGGTCCGGATTCTATCATATGCTTCCTGAGAACCCATGTCGAGCCACTGGACATCGACTCCCGGATTCGCTGCTTCGAATTTCTGTGCAAATTCTTCCAGCATGTCTTTGCCGTGCGGCGAGTACACCACCAACGGAGTTTTTGCGGACGTCGAACAACCTGCCGCCGCGGCAATGACGACGAGGCACGGGAGCATGATTAACCAATCTGTGCTTATTGAGTTTCTCACCTGTCTCGTTTCACTTCTCACTTCCCCAAAGAGATCATATTGGCGAACATCAGGAATGCGCCTTTGTTGACTTCCTTCAATTCACGGTACCAGACGTAGGCGGTATAGAGATAATTTCCTTCCCCGTACTTCGCAAGCAGAAGCCCGGTGTCAAGCGGTGTTTCACCAGGATCCGAAGAAGAAACCAGCTTATCGTATTGAGCCGGGACGTTCGCCGGCATGTATAGAGACCGTTCCTGCACCCAATCGTTCCACGCAGTGGAATCGATCCTGTTCGGGTAATTGAAAAGTGTATTCTCCGGTTTAAGTACCGCGACCGGCGCCGATTCAACGGTAATACGGTTGCGTGAGATGGCAAACGGATACGGGGCGTACTCCGGCTTCCATTCTTCGATGCGCTGGTACATTACGATAAGCGTTCCGCCGTTCTTCACGTATTCCAGAAGCCGCGCGTAGTTCTTCACCAAGTCCGGCCGGAAAAGATACGCGCGGATGTCGATGATGATGGCGGTGTAGGAGTGGAGATCGCCCGACGACAGATCGTTTTCGCCGAGCAACCGGTGCGCCACTTTGAGATCGCCCAGAGTCTTGCTGAACACGTCATCGTAACTTTGAATGACGCCGATGTTCAGCCGAGGAGCGACGGCAACGTCAAACTTCTTAACAGCCGCCGTCGCGGTGTCGCCGTCGATGAAGACACGCACGGGATAGGTCCCCTCTGCAAGGCTGCGCGGAGGGATCACGGTCACGCTGTCGGTATACACGCTGTCTTCCCTGCCGATAACGAATTCGGCGTTCAGGGCGTCCCAGCCGTTCGGTATGCTCAGATGAACCCTGCCGGCGGATTTGTTCGGAAAATAATTTTTCACAGAAAACGGAATTTTCAGCGGCTCATCGGTTATCCGGAAAACCTGGGAAGCGAGCGTTATCGTCTGCAGCGGAGCAACGTCCGCAAAAACGGGAATTGTTTCGCTCACCCGTTCTCCATCCTTCTCAAAGGAAGCGCCGACGGTGATGAGCGGCAGAGTCTGATATGTCTCGTAGAGATGGCGAACTTTGGGAAATGTGAAGCGAGCGCCGCTCGCGACCGTGATTTCATAGCTATTTTTCCCCCGATCATCCAGCGTACGGCTTGTCCATCCTTCTGGAAGGGAGAGCGAAACAGCAAGATCCGCAACCGGCGCTGCCTCTTTGATCTCCAGCGTAAACTTTTGATTTCGAACAACGATCGAATCTGACAGTGTAACTGTGAGTGCCGGCTTTGCCGGGACCAGAGGAAGCCTCGTTTCATCCGGGGTATGAAGCCCGCCGAGAAAATCGTTCCTCACATTCGCAAATGTGCCGCTCGACCGGACGAGCACGTACCGGGTTGAATCAAAAAACCTTGCGAACCTCCCGCTCGCGATCACCTTGTCCATTCCCTGCGTGCGATGCTGCGCAAGCGCTTCCATCGCCAGTTGGACCGCCGTTTTGCCGATCAAAAGCGTATCTGCCGAGACGGCGTTGACGACATCCGCTTTCAACAGCGAATCCCGCTGAAGAAATATCCTCATGAACAGTTTCTTCGGCTGGAATAAACTTACGCCGGGTTCTTTCAGCTGCTCGGGATGGTAAGACGGATCGGCGGCAAGCGAGAACGCCTGAAGAGCTGCAATCCCTACTGCCTGGTGATTGCCGTGGCCGGAAACGCTGTCGTGATTCGTGAAAAGAACTTCGGGCTTTAATTTGCGGATAATGTATACCAAGCGCGCTATCGTATTGTCCTTGCCCCAGAATTCGAACGTCTCTTTGGCAGTCTTCGAAAAACCGAAATCTGGAAAATTTAGGAAATAGACTTCGGAGCCGATGATGCGGGCAGCTCGTTCCGTTTCCGCAGTTCGAAGCACACCGAGGTCAGCATACAACTCGGGCCCGATTTCGTTCTGCCCCCCCTCGCCGCGGGTGAAACACACGGAATAGACCTTGACTCCGTACTTATACCGGTAGTATGCAAGCGTCGAACCGTCTTCGTCGTCGGGGTGGGCCGAGAGATTCATAATGGACGGAACATGCTGGGAATACACCGCCGTCGAAAGGGTTAAGGCAAAGCCGAGAACAAGGAGCAGTCTTTTCATACAGTAATGGCGGAAAGCGATTTGGGGATGAAATTTGTTCAATATATTTAATTAATGAACAAGGAACAAGGAACGATCAACGTTGAACAATGATCAAGAAAGAAATCATCTGATTATATACAGGTTAGAGTCTTTCCCATTCTTCCACCTTCCCGCGTACGACTTTGAAGAGAGGATGAGGTTTCGGGAATGAAAGGCGCTGAAGAGATTTGAATCTTGCGGGATTTCGCTTCTTCAGCTTCCTCCGGAGGTGCTCCAGTTCATATTCGAGTTGGCCTCGCGTGATATTTATTTTTCTCCGGACCGAGCTCTTCTCCACTTTGCCTTTGTCGAAGGAAAAATCTCGCTTCACCGATTCATCCAAAATCGCCGTGAGATACCGGTTGATGGCCTGAACGCTGTCCCGTTGCGCCTGAAACCGAATCAACTGCGGATGATGTTTGTATCCTTTTGTCAGACCTTGCAGAACCTTTTTTGCCAAGAGACTCTCTCGCCAAAGAGCAACGAGCCCTTTCGAGTCGAGATACTGCGGGTGAAGCGACCATAATCTCATGACGGGACCTTTATCGGATGCTGCCAATCATTGGGGATCCCAGCGTTGATTGGTAACGGGAGGAGCTGTTGGAGTCATGATGGAAATGAATCCGTAGCCGGCAGACCGGTGGCAGCCGTTGCATGCATCAAGAGTCTCACTGTACGCCGATGTAAATGCTGCATTTGCTTTTAAAGCAATTGCCTGACGCACGAGAGGAATCTGCGTCTGTTGGAGGCTCTCAAGAACTCCGGAGATGTCCAGTCCATTTTTGAACACGTGCAGCGCTCTCGCTCCATCCATCGTCTCGCTCATTTTGTCCACTTCATACGAAGCGAGATCCCAATTCGATGCATTGACAGCAAACCACAACTTTGAAGCATGAAGCTGGATCGTCGTCATATACTCTCCGAGCCCCGGCGCCATTTGCCTGAGCTGGTCGAGCTGCTGCTGCACGTCCTTAAGCGAATCCTGAAGAGCTGCAACAACAGTATTTAGATCCTGAGGGTGAGTGTCGTCTCCTGCGGAGGCGATTTGTGAAGAAAAAACAATCGCGGCAAGAAGCGAAAGAGTAATGGCTGCGACAACAACTTTTCTTTTATCCATACCGTCCTCTCCGTTACAATATCCCTGTGATTGAAAAAAGCCATCCTGCGAATGCTGCACCAACAACAATCCAGGCTGCATGAAGATTCCACACCACGATGACTGCGGCGGCAACGGCAAAAATGATCCAGGAACCCGGATTGACCAGCGTTGAAACACCGAGTATCAGGCAGACCGACAGCATCAACCCAAGCGAGGCAGCGTTGACGCCGTCGAGGAAGCCGGCGGTCAGCGCCGATTTCCGGAGCCTCGGCACGAACGGGCTGATCACAAGAACGTAAATAAACGACGGAAGAAAGATGCCGATCGTTGAGACTGCTGCGCCGGGAAATCCAAGGATCAAATATCCTATGAATGTTGCGGTCGACAAGACGGGCCCCGGCGTAAATTGCCCGACGGCAATCGCGTCAAGAAGCTGTGTTTGTGTGAGCCAGTGTCTTGTATCGACGAGTCCCCCTTGAAGAAATGCTGCCAGAACATATCCGCTGCCGTAAAGGATAGAACCAATCTTCAAAAAAAACAGACCAAGTGCAGAAATCGTAGGCGGCACTACCGCTACCTCAGGAATTTTTGACGGAGACATGAAAAAAACCGCGGGCAATACCATAGCCGAGAATAATGGAAGAGGATGCTTCTTGAGTCGACTCCGATTTCCCCAAAGAAGTCCGAGAACGCCCGAACCTGCCAGCAGGGAAATCGCATCCACTTTTAAAAAACTCAACAGGGAAACAACGACTGCGACAGCCATTATAAAAGGATTCTTCGCCTGAGGTTTGCCGAGCCGCATTATCGCAGCGAGGATGATGGCAATGACAGCCGAACGGATTCCCACCATGAAGCTGTCGACCTGCGGAAACGAACCGTACAATCTATAGAGATGAGCGAAGACGAGGGTAATGGCAACGGCAGGAAGAATGAAACAGACGCCCGCAAGGACAAGTCCTTTCCATCCGGCTCTCACGTAACCGATGTGGATTCCCATCTCGGTCGAGTTCGGTCCGGGGATTATATTCGTGGCACCCAGCAAGTCGAGGAAGTACTCATGCGTGATCCATTTCCTCCGCCTCACGACCTCGTCTTCCATCATTGCGATATGAGCCGCCGGCCCTCCGAAGGAAATAGATCCCAGCCGAAGAAAGAGAAGCGCCACTTCTTCCAGCCTGCCCTTCGGACGTTGATCGCCTTTTAGCGCCTGCATGGATTCACCAATCCACAAGTAATATTGAAAAGTTCCGTCGCACTCTTCGCCTTCTCAGTGTCGCTCAGTGAAAAGTCTTTTTGTTACACGGAGCGGCACGGAGATTCACAGAGGTCCACAGTGTCGCTCACATCAGCTTTTGATCCTTTTCCAAACGCATCCAATGCAGCATCCGGTGAGCGACCGGGGCGATCATGATTCCTGCAACAACAAGAAAAATCATGCCTGAATAAAGAGCATAGAAGGAAGCGAAAATTTTTCCTGCGGGAGTATGGAGCTCGTTCACCGGCCCCATGCCTCCTAAAATCATCGAGGCATTCAGAAGCGCATCGATGAATGCCAGTCCTTCGGTGATGCAGTATCCTGCTATGCCCAGTCCCAAAGAAACGAAGACGATCAACGATGCAAACAGCCAGTGATTTAGCATCCGGCGGAGAAAGTGTTTCCACTCCAGCAAAGGTCTTGAAGTATGCTCGTACATGTATGAGTTCGTAGTTCTAAATTGACCGTCAACTATTTACTGATTACTTTCTACTGTTTACTGCTTACCGACTAGAAGCTATCTCAAAAACATGTCACCTTGTCTTTCGATGCGCTCGCTAAGCTCGCTTA
>Ga0265338_10000258_pt1 | contig 96517 bp, 91 predicted proteins | sample 42126metaG_FD_193579 | JGI IMG/M metagenome (GOLD analysis project Ga0265338, IMG submission 193579) | Rhizosphere microbial communities from Carex aquatilis grown in University of Washington, Seatle, WA, United States - 4-21-26 metaG | ecosystem: Host-associated > Plants > Roots > Rhizosphere...
GGTATGCGTCCGCCGTGATCGCTTTGCTTCATATCGAACCGTAACTCGAGGGATGGCTAAAATCGGGCAGTTGGACGGCGAGCGGACGCCGCCACCGACTACCGCGATGGTTTGCCGCGCCCCGCTCCTTGCACACGATAAACCGCAAGGCTACCACGCCAGTTGTGCCCCCAGCGGATAGTGCGGCCGTCATGCAGGACGCTGCGCTCGATAATCTCGATGCCGACCTCGGGCGCCAGCGCTTCGAAATCCTCGATCGTCAATACCCGCACGTTCGGCGTATTGTGCCATTGGTACGGCAGTGCCTTGGATACGGGCATGCGCCCGCGCAGCACTTCGAGGCGGTGAGGCCAATAGCCGAAGTTCGGAAACGAAACGATCGCCTGACGTGCAACCCGTACCGTTTCGCGCAGGATTGCGGCGGTCTGGTGAATGGTTTGCAAGGTCTGCGACAGGACTGCCAGATCGAAGCTCTGGTCTTCGAACAGGCGCAGGCCGTCTTCGAGATTTTGCTGGATGACGTTGACGCCTTTTTCGGCGCACGCGAGCACGCCGGCATCGTTGATTTCGATGCCGTAGCCGACGATCTCGAGTTCGGCACGCAAGATGGAGAGCAGCGAGCCGTCGCCGCAGCCGAGATCGAGCACGCTGGAGCGCGGCTCGACCCAGCGCGCGATGGTGCGAAAATCGGCGCGCGGCGTCAGGCTATCGAAAATGCTTTGTTGGGTCGCCGGTTCGTGATGGGCGGCGGCGCTCGAGGCGGGTACAGCAGCGGCGGTGTCGACAAGTTGGCTCATGCGCCGATCTCCGTGGCAATCCGGTCATAGTAAGCGCGCACCAGGTTGTGATAACGCGAATCGTCGAGCAAGAACGCGTCGTGTCCGTGTGGCGCGTCGATTTCGGCGTAGGTCACCGTGCGTTTATGGTCGAGCAGCGCCTTGACCAGTTCGCGTGAGCGCGCCGGGGCAAAGCGCCAGTCGGTCGAGAACGATATCACCAGGTAGTTCGCTTCGGTGTGCGCCAGTGCCGCGGTCAGGTTGCCGTCGAACTCCTTGGCCGGGTCGAAGTAATCGAGCGCGCGCGTGATCAGCAAATAGGTATTTGCGTCGAAGTATTCGGCGAATTTGTCGCCCTGATAGCGCAAGTACGATTCCACTTCGAATTCGACGTCGAAGCTGAACTGGTAGGCGTCGCCTCCTTCGGCGTGCACCTCGCGGCGCAGCGCGCGGCCGAATTTGGCCGCCATGTCGTCGTCGGACAGATAGGTGATGTGGCCGATCATGCGCGCCACGCGCAGCCCGCGGCGCGGTTTGACGTTGTGCGCGTAGTAATCGCCGCCGTAAAAATCGGGATCGGACAGTATCGCTGAGCGGGCCACCTCATTAAACGCGATGTTTTGCGCCGACAGTTTGGGCGTGGAGGCTACCACCACGCAGTGACCGACGCGGCGCGGGTACATGAGGCTCCAGGCCACCGCCTGCATGCCGCCCAGGCTGCCGCCCATGACCGCGGCAAAGCGCTCGATGCCGAAGCTGTCGGCTAGCCGTGCTTGCGCATTCACCCAGTCTTCGACCGTGATGACCGGAAAGCGCGCGCCGTAGGGCAGGCCGCTGCTCGGGTCCAGGCTCATCGGCCCGGTCGAGCCGAAGCATGAACCGAGATTGTTCACGCCGATCACGAAGAAGCGGTTGGTGTCCAGCGGTTTGCCGGGGCCGACCATGTTGTCCCACCAACCGAGATCGGTGGGATCGTGTGCGGACACGCCGGCTACGTGGTGCGAGGCGTTGAGCGCGTGACAGACCAGCACCGCGTTGGAGCGCTGTGCGTTGAGTTCGCCGTAAGTCTCGAACATCAGGTCGTAGCCTGCGAGCGTGCTACCGTTTTGCAAAGGCAACGGCTCGGCGAAATGCATGGTTTGAGGTGTGACGATACCGACCGACGATTCCATAAACCCACCGGGTAAAAGCCAAACGAAAGGCTAAAGGGAGTCGACGATGGGCGCGGGAACCGAAATAAATGGGCGTTGAGCGCTGCTGACGACCTCTTTAGCCGCATTTATACGAATCTGCATCCACAGGAGGAGGCAGGATTCACGCGCCCGCAATCGAGTCAGCAAATCGGCGCGTTTAATAACGTTAAGACACTTCAGGAGCTTCAATGAGCGTTAAGCGTGTCAGTACTCTCAATAGCTGCAGCAAGCGTGGCCTGCCTAAAGTATACCGCAAACTTCATGCGGCCGAGGCGGGCGCCTCAAGCGCATAAAGTGGGCAGTTTGCCCACATGAGTGGCGGTCTCGCCGACATGAGGCGTCGCGCGGTCCAGGCTCACCGCAGCAACAGTACCAATTGCGCGTCCGCCTGCTCGCCTGGCCTGCGGATAAAGCCGCTGCGCGCGTAACGTTGCCAACGTCCGAGCACATAGCTGATCACCAGGTTGGCGCGCAATGCAGGATCGTAATCGGCAGGCAAGTGCGCATCGGTACTGCCACGGCGGGCCGTGACGGCGAGCTTGAGCGCCTGTTTGAGCGAGGTCTCGATGCGATCGGTGAACTGGTTCATCCGTTCGAGCAGACGTTCGTGTTCGCCTACCAGCGCTTCGCCAGTCAGCACGCGCGTCATACCCGGATTCTTCTCTGCAAAATTAAGCAGCATCAACGCAATGCCACGTACCTGCAGCACGCCCGAGGTTTCCTGCGCCGTGATCTGATTGATCAGCGTGAAGATGGTTTGCTCGATGAATTCGATCAGCCCTTCGTACATTTCCGCTTTGCTGGCGAAATGGCGGTACAGCGCGGCTTCTGAAACATCGAGCCGGGCCGCTAGTGCCGCCGTGGTGATTTTTTCGTTTTTGGGTTGCTCGAGCATTGCGGCGAGCGCTTGCAGAATCAGCACGCGACGCTCGCCTGGGCGGGCGCGGGTTCGAGCCGCAGGGGCATCGTCGGATAGGGGTGCCGGGCTCGCTGGCGCGACGGGCTGCGCGCCGCGCCGCGAAGTAGACCCCGAACCGGACGATCGCAACGCCGGCCGCGAAGCCGACTGCGAAGCCGACTGTGAAGCAGGCTTGGAAACCGACGGTAAGCCAGCAGTTTTCGCCGCTAGCGTCTCATTTGAACGGGTGCTTGCCATGGGTATCGCCTCGCGCCAGTGCGTGTTTGCAACGATTTTAGAGAACGAATCCGGTGGTCCACATAATGCGGTCTGCCGCGACCGGTCAGTACGGCCTTGCCTCCCACCCCCGGCGGCAGATGACCGACCATCCACACCGTACGGATGCCCAGCCGCTTATAGCTTTTCAGATGACCGCGCGTATCCTCGACCAGGATCGCGTCGGCCGGCCGGATGTGCGCGCGCCGCAGCGTACGGCGCAGCATCGCGCGATCCGGCTTGGCGCGCCATCGCCCGCCGGTTTGCATGTGTTCGATACTGATGACCCGCTCGAACAAGCGCTCGATCCCCAAACCATGCAATACGCTGCGAGCATACGCTTGAGGGCCGTTGGTCAGTACGATTTTTCTGCCCGGCAGGCGCCGCAGCAACCGTCCCAAACCGCGCTCGGCCTGCAGCAACGGCGCCATGTCCTCGAAGCGATGGACTTCGCGCAAGAAATCGTGCGGATCGATCGCGTGATGCCGCAACAGGCCCAGCATCGTGGCGCCGTAACGGCGGCTGTATTCGGCACGCAGGAAATTGGCGGTGTCGCGATCGACGTCGAGTGTACGCTCGACGTATTCGGTCATCATTCGATTGATTTCCGGAAAAATCGCAAAAGAGGCCGAATGCAAGGTGTTGTCGAGATCGAATAGCCAGACCGGCCCGGGGGCGATATGGCGCGTGTGCAGGCTCAGGCGGCGTTCGGTAGTTGAAATAGGCATCGTGTGGTGCAAAGTGTGGCGGCAGGTACAAAAAACAACGGCCCGCAGCGCTTGCGCACGCTGCGGGCCGTCGCGGTCATGCTGTCGAGTCTCAATGCGAACGGATCATCGTGCCGAAAGGCTGCTCGGTTAGAATTTCCAGCAGCACCGAGTGCTCGATCCGCCCATCCACGACGTGCACCGAGCGCACACCGCTCTTGGCGGCATCGAGGGCTGACGAGATCTTGGGCAGCATGCCGCCCGAAATCGTGCCGTCGGCGAACAGCGCATCGATTTCGCGCGCCGACAAATCGGTGAGCAGATTGCCCTCCTTGTCGAGCACGCCCGGGATGTTCGTCATCATCACCAGCTTCTCGGCGTTCAGCACGACCGCCAACTTGCCGGCGACGAGGTCAGCGTTGATATTGAACGACAGGCCGTTCTCGTCGAAGCCGATCGGCGAGATCACCGGAATGAACGCGTCGTCTTGTAGCGCTTTGACGACTGCCGGGTTGATCGCTTCGACTTCGCCGACTTGTCCGATATCGAGAAACTCGCCGGGATTATCGCGATCCGGCAGCAGCAGCTTACGCGCGTGGATCAGGCCGCCATCCTTGCCGGTCAGCCCGACTGCCTGGCCGCCGTAGTGGTTGATCAGCATCACGATATCCTGCTGCACTTCGCCGCCGAGCACCCATTCGACCACTTCCATGGTCTCTTCGTCGGTGACGCGCATGCCCTGCACGAAGGTGCCTTGCTTGCCGATTTTTTTCAATGCGTGGTCGATCTGCGGACCGCCGCCGTGCACGATTACCGGGTTGATGCCGACCAGCTTGAGCAGCACCACGTCGCGCGCGAACCCGCGTTTGAGGCGTTCCTCGGTCATGGCGTTGCCGCCGTACTTGATCACCACGGTCTTGCCGTGATATTGACGGATATAAGGCAGTGCCTCGGCCAGAATTTCAGCTTTCAGGGCGGGAGCGATCTGCGAAATGTCGGGAAAGTCGGACATGGGCGGCGGGCACGTAAGAAGGGTACCAGGGGGACGTGGAACAGCAATTTGCCGAAATTGTACAGGACTCGCGCGCCTTGATACGTCATTAATACGTCATTTCTGCACGTAGGGAGTTCGCCTGGAATTCTGGGCCCATGCAGGCTAAGCATCGGGCGTAGCGCCCGGGCTAGGCGGTCCGTCTCAGGGCCCGATTGCGAGAACGGCGGCTCCCCAGTAAAGTGCGGATAACTTTGCTCGTGCAACCCGCCCATCAGGTACTCCATGACGGACCCAAAACAATACGAAGCGCTTCGACTGCAATTGGTCAAATTCGCGCGCATCCAGTTGCGGCAGGAAGCCGCCGTTGAAGATGTCGTGCAGGAGACGCTGATTGCGTTGCTGGAGCATCCAGAGCGGTTCGCCGGGCAATCGTCGCTTAAAACGTATGCGATCGGGATCCTCAAGCACAAGATCGTCGACGTGCTGCGCCGGGGCAAACGCGAAGTGGCCCTGCATGGCGAAAACGATGACGAGGGCGATTCCACCTCCGCCGATATGGCCGCTTTCGACGCGATGTTCGACGAGACCGGGCACTTTCGCGAAGCGCCGCGCAGTTGGGGCGATCCGAACGCAACATACGAACAGAAACAGTTTTTCGAAATCCTGGAGCTGTGCATAGAACGTTTGCCGGCCAAAGTGGCGCAAATTTTCATGATGCGGGAATGGCTGGGGCTCGAAACGGAAGAGATTTGTAAGGAATTGGGCGTGACTTCGACTAATGCATGGGTCATGCTGTACCGGGCACGTATGCGCTTGCGCGAATGCCTGCAGTTGAATTGGTTCGGCAATGCTGCTGGCGCCGTGGCCTGAAACTTGGACCCCGGACCTTAAACGAAAACCTGACGAACAAAGACGCATACAGACGAATATGGATGCATACCCCGACGAAACATCCCAACGATGAAATTTCGCCTCAAATGCCATGAAGCGCATCGCCTGTCTATCGAGCGGATGGACAGGCGTTTGTCGTGGCTCGAGCGCGTGCGTCTGCGGGCCCATCTGACAGCTTGCGACGCTTGCACGACCATTACGGCGCAGATGCGCCTGCTGCATGGCGCCATGCGCAAACTCGGACAGGAAGACGAGGTTCCGCCCGCATGAGTTCAATCATGCGCCGATATTGAGCCAATAAGCTGCAGGCATGAACCCTCTGAGCCAATCCGGCCGCGTCCATCTCGATCAACTATTCTGGTTGCGCTGCCTGGCCATCATCGGCCAGTTCGTCACCATCGCGGTGGTTGAACTCTTCCTGCATATTCATTTACCGCTGGCCTGGATGCTGGCTGTGATCAGCCTGGAAATTGGCTTCAACGCGATGACCTGGGTACGCGCGTCCGAGCGCGGCCGGGCGGAAACCAATCCCGAGCTGTTCGGCCAGTTGTTCGTCGATCTGGTGGTGCTGACCGCGCTGTTGTTTTTGTCGGGCGGCATTACCAATCCCTTCGTTTCGCTCTACCTGCCTTCGCTGGCGATTGCCGCCGCGGTTTTACCCTTGCGCCTGGCCCTGTGGCTGGCGGTCTTCGCGGTGATCAGCTACCTGCTGCTCAGCGTGGTTTCGGTTCCGCTGAAGATGGATGATCCGCAACGGCTGTTCGATTATTTCCAGGCGGGGTTGTGGGTCGACTTCATGGTTAGCGTGGGCTTGATCGCGTGGTTCGTTTCGCGCATGTCGCATGCGTTGCGCATGCGCGATGCGGCGCTTGCGCAGGCGCAGCGCCGTTTGCTGCGCGACGAACGGGTGGTGGCGCTCGGTGCGCAGGCCGCGAGCGTGGCGCATGAAATCGGCACGCCACTGTCCTCGGTCATGTTGCTTAGCGAGGAGCTGCGGCATGCTGCCGCAGGCGACCCGGCGCTCGCGCCGTATCGGGACGATTTCAAACTGTTGGAACAGCAACTCGCGTTATGCAAATCGGCGTTGGCGCGACTGCAGGTACGGGCGAGCTCACCGACCAGGCAACCGTTAGGCGCGTGGCTGCCCGGTTTCATCGAGCAATGGCGCTTGCGTCATCCGCATGTTAATTTCGAATTGGCCGGGCCCGTTCCGGCGGATACGCAACTGGACGACACGGTCGCAGTGGGGCAGATCCTGACTATTTTGCTGGATAATGCTGCACGAGCCAGTCCCGATGCGGTGACGCTGGAAGTTCGCCAATGCGAGGACGATGCCGAGGTGGGCGCTCAAGGCGCGCTGGACGCCAAATCCGACAGCGGAGCCGGGGAGCAGGCCGGGCAAACAGGCGCGAGGTCCGGGTTCGGCTTCAGATCGGCGCTGGCGTTTGAATCCGGGTTTGAAATCGCGCCGCAACTGGAACTGCGGGTTTCCGATCGAGGCTCGGGCATAGACCCCGAGTTGCGCGATACCTTGGGTTTGACGCCGATCGAGAGCGCTTTGGGCGGACACGGCGTCGGCTTGTATTTGGCGTTTGCGACTGCCTCGCAACTGTCGGGTTCGATCGAGCTGCTCGATGCGCCCGAGGGCGGTACCTTGGCGATCCTCCGCCTGCCGGCGGCCCGTGGGCAGACTAACGATGAGTGATATGAATTTTCTGGTGATCGACGACGATGAGGTGTTCGCGGGCATTCTGGCGCGCGGGCTAGGGCGGCGTGGTTACGTCGTGCATCAGGCGCATAACGCGCAGGCCGCGTTGAAACTGGCGGACGTGCTGTCGTTCAGCCACATCACGGTCGATTTGCATCTGGGCAACGACTCCGGCCTGACGCTCGTGGCTCCGCTGCGCGAACTGCACCCACAGGCGCGGATTCTGGTGCTCACGGGCTACGCGAGCATTGCGACGGCGGTGCAGGCTGTCAAAGACGGGGCCGACAACTACCTGGCCAAGCCAGCCAACGTGGAAACGATACTGGCCGCACTCTCGCAAAACGCCAGCGAGGCGCGGGCCGAGGAGGCGCTGGAAAACCCGGCGACGCTATCGGTCGGACGGCTTGAGTGGGAGCATATCCAGCGCGTACTGGCGGACCACGAGGGCAATATCTCCGCGACGGCGCGCGCGCTCAACATGCACAGACGCACATTGCAGCGCAAGCTCGCGAAGCGGCCGGTCAAGCAATAGCGTTGCCGGCCGTTGTACTCACATTGCGCCGCGTCTCATCGCATCACAACACGTAGCGCGACAAGTCTTCGTTCTTCGCCACTTCACCGAGCGCGGAGTTCACATAAGCGGCATCGATCGTGATTGGTTTGGCCGCATGATTACCGGCCGCGAACGATACTTCTTCAAGCAGCTTCTCGATCACCGTGTAAAGGCGGCGGGCGCCGATATTCTCGGTCTTCTCGTTCACCGAAAATGCGATCTCGGCCATCCGGCGGATGCCTTCGGGGTTGAAATCGAGATGTACACCTTCGGTTTCGAGCAGCGCCTGATACTGCTTCACGAGGCTGGCATCGGTGCCGACCAGGATGGCTTCGAAATCTTCAACCGATAACGAATCGAGCTCGACACGAATCGGAAACCGGCCTTGCAACTCGGGGATCAGGTCGCTGGGCCGGGCCAGATGGAACGCGCCGCTGGCAATAAACAGGATGTGGTCGGTGCGCACCATGCCGAACTTGGTGTTCACCGTGGTGCCTTCCACCAGCGGCAACAGGTCGCGCTGCACGCCCTGGCGCGATACCTCGCCGCCACCGCCGCCTTCGTTGCGTGCCGCGATCTTGTCGATCTCGTCCAGGAAAACAATGCCGTTCTGCTCGACGTTCTTGATCGCGAGCGTTTTCACTTCGTCGTCGTTGAGCAGCTTGCCGGCCTCTTCGTCGGTCAGCACTTTCATCGCTTCCCGGATCTTGAGCTTGCGGTGGTGCTTCTTGCCGCCGCCCATATTCGCGAACACGCTGCGGATCTGGTCGGTCATTTCTTCCATGCCCGGCGGCCCCATGATGTCCATCGTCGGCACCGTCGCTTCCACGTCGAGCTCGATGTCCTTGTCGTCGAGCTGGCCTTCGCGCAAACGCTTGCGCAGCGTTTGTCGCGTGGCGCTTTGCGCGTCGTCGGCGCTTGCCAGCGGATCCGCACGACCCGACGGCAGCAGAATGGCCAGGATGCGGTCCTCGGCGAGATCCTCGGCGCGCGTGCGCACCTTGCGCATCTCGGTTTCGCGAGTCTGCTTGACGGCGATTTCCGCGAGGTCCCGGATGATGCTGTCGACATCGCGGCCGACATAGCCCACTTCGGTGAATTTGGTCGCCTCGATCTTGATGAACGGCGCATCGGCCAACTTGGCCAGGCGCCGCGCGATCTCGGTCTTGCCCACGCCGGTCGGTCCGATCATCAGGATGTTTTTCGGCGTGATTTCACTGCGCAGCGGTTCAGCGACCTGCTGGCGGCGCCAGCGGTTGCGTAGCGCCACCGCTACTGCGCGCTTGGCGTTGTTCTGGCCGATGATGTGCTTGTCGAGTTCCGAGACGATCTCGGCGGGAGTCATGGTGCTCATGGGGAATCCTATTGAATGCGTGCCGACGCCATGCGTCTTATGCGCCGGTTTCTATCGTTTCGATAATGCGACTGTGATTGGTGTAAATGCACATGTCGCCAGCGATCTCGAGCGATTTTTCGACAATATCGCGAGCGTTCAATTCGGTATTGCCCATCAGCGCCGCAGCCGCTGCCTGCGCGTAGGAGCCGCCCGAACCGATGGCGCATACCCCGTTTTCCGGCTCGAGCACGTCGCCGTTGCCGGTGAGCACCAGGGTTGCGCTGGCGTCCGCCGCGATCAGCATGGCTTCGAGCCTGCGCAGCATGCGGTCGGTACGCCAATCCTTGGCGAGTTCGACCGCTGCCCGGGTCAGGTTGCCCTGGTGTTTTTCGAGCTTGGCCTCGAAGCGGTCGAGCAGCGCAAACGCGTCCGCGGTGCCGCCGGCAAAGCCGACCAGCACCTTGCCTTCGTAAATGCGACGCACTTTGCGCGCGGTGCCTTTCATGACGATGTTGCCCAGCGTTACCTGGCCATCGCCGCCGAGCGCAACCTGGTTGCCGCGCCGCACCGAAACGATCGTAGTGCCGTGATACTGCTCCATGTCTTTTCCTTGTCAGAAGATGTGCCGGCCCGGTGTCGCACCATGTGAAATGAGAGTCGACACCTTTAAACTGGACCGAGAGTGCATCGATTGCAGTTTAGGGCGTCTGGCTAATTATCAACCCCTTCGCTTGCTTCAGTTTGCCTCGGGGCCACTCTGGCGCCAAACACGCAGACGCGTCCTGGCCAGGCATGGCGGACAACGGAGCGCCCAAGCCATAAAAAAAGGCACACCATTGGTGTGCCTCTTGTGGCGCCGGGCCGGATGCTGCAACGTCAAATCAATCGCCAAACAGCTTCTGGCGTAATTCGCGACGTTCCTGAGCTTCCAGCGACAGCGTCGCGGTCGGACGAGCCAGCAGGCGCGGCACGCCGATCGGTTCGCCGGTTTCTTCGCACCAGCCGTAATCGCCGGACTCGATCCGAGCCAGCGATTGCTGCACTTTCTTCAGCAGCTTGCGTTCGCGGTCGCGCGTGCGCAATTCGAGCGCGTGCTCTTCTTCGATGGTTGCACGGTCGGCCGGATCGGGCACGATCACCGTCTCACGCAGGTTTTCCGTGGTCTGGCCCGCATTTTTGAGGATGTCGGCCTGCAACTGCTCAAGCTTGACCCTGAAGAATGCGAGCTGATCCTCGTTCATGTAGTCCTTCTCGCCCATCTTGAGAAGCTCGGCTTCGGTCAAAGGTCGTTTCGTCGTCATCTGGCTTACTGTCTTCCATGTCAGGGATGAGGCCCACCCAAATGCGTTACCCGCAATCGGCGGCGGCACAAACGGCCTATACGGCAGGTCGCTTGTCGCGGGGGTCGCTTCTCATGCTCGCAACCTGATCCGCTGCTGCGGGGGCTAACTCCTACAGTTGACCGATTCTGCTTGACCGATCCGCAAGGCGCCATGGCCACGCGGATCGCCAGCATTATCGTTCTCTAGCGGCGACGTATTGTAACTGAATCGCGATGTGCGTCCGCAACTGACGTGTTAAGCGCTCATTTTGCTCAGCAACATCGTATGGTCGAATCGCCCCGGCAGGCCACGGGTGGCAGCAATTCCGGCTGCGCGGCCGGGTTGTAATGCCGCTTGGTGCTTTGGCGGCAAGGCTTACCGGCATTTCTACCACTGGTTATCATACTCGCCCAAACGAGGTTTGGGCGAGTGTCTCCGTATTGTGGTGCCGTTTAGACGAGACAGCGGTCCAAACCGTCGGTAATCAAGTCCTGGGGCAGGTCGATGCCGATAAACACCATCTTGTTGGTCTTTTTGTCGGCCGGCAGCCATTTCGACGCCAAATCGCTACCCATCATCTGGTGTACGCCCTGGAACACCACACGGCGGTCCACGCCTTTCATATGCAGCACGCCCTTGTAGCGCAGCAGCCTTTCAACATATATCTGCAGCACGCCGCCCAGAAAGTCCTCGAGCTTGGCGGCATCGAACGCGCGCTCGCTGCGATAGACGAACGATTTGATCTTGTCGTCATGATGGGCGTGGTGGTGGTGAGCATGGCCGTGACCGTGCTCACTGTCGTGCTCACCGCCGTGCTCATGACCTTCGTGCTCGCAGTGGTCGTGCTCATGATCGCAGTCGGCGTGATCGTGCGCGTGCTGATGGTCGTCCTCGGCCAGGAAGTCCGGATCGATCTCGAGCTTGGCATTGAGATTGAAGCCGCGGATATCGAAAATTTCCTTCAGCGGCGCCTCACCGAAATTGACGACTGAAATCGGCGCACGCGGATTCATATGCACCAAGCGGCGCTTGAGGTCAGCCAGTTCGGTTTCGCTGATCAAGTCGCTCTTGGTGATAAACAGCCGATCGGCGAATCCGACCTGGCGTTGTACCACCTCGTGCTGGTCGAGTTGCGCGTTGGCGTGCTTGGCGTCTACCAGCGTGATGATCGCGTCGAGCAGGTACTGGTCGGCGATCTCTTCGTCCATGAAAAAGGTTTGCGCCACCGGCCCCGGGTTGGCCAGACCGGTCGTCTCGATCACGACGCGGTCGAATTTCAATTTGCCGTCCTGGCGCTGCGTGACCAGGTCGGCCAGCGCCTGCACCAGGTCACCGCGGATCGTACAGCAGATGCAGCCGTTGCTCATCTGGACGATTTGCTCATTGCTGTCCTGTACGAGGATTTCGTTGTCGATGTTTTCTTCGCCGAACTCGTTTTCAATCACGGCGATCTTCATGCCGTGCTGTTCGTTCAGGATGCGTTTGAGCAGCGTGGTTTTGCCGCTGCCAAGAAAGCCGGTCAGGATGGTTACGGGAATCATGGTCAAGTCGCTCGTCTAAGGTTCGGGCGCAGTCGATGCGCATCAATCGTGCAAAAAAGCCGCGCCGCAATGGGGCGCATCGCTCGGGTGAGCGGGCCGGATGTGGGTAGCTCAATGCGCCATAATAACCAAATCGCCGCGCTTGCGTGGACAGTTGACCTGAATGGCCATGGGGCGGTGGTTTAATGCGCTTATTCGGGTGCCAGGCTGGGCCGCCGCGCCGTCCATCTCAGGGAGCCCATCTCACGCGTCTCATCGCAGGCCTCCCGTCTCGCGCCACACGGCGCGTCGGCGCGCGTTTGGGGCACATTTGGGGCGCATTGGGCCCGCATCGGCATCACGGATCGCGTTTCTTGGCGCGCGGATGCGCGCTATCGTAAATCTTCGCCAGATGCTGGAAATCGAGCGCGGTATAGACCTGGGTCGCGGTGATGCTGGCGTGCCCGAGCATTTCCTGGACTGCGCGCAAGTCGCCGCTCGACTGCAGCACATGCGTGGCGAACGAATGGCGCAGCACATGGGGGTGGACGTTGGCGGGAATGCCCGCGGCCAGCGCCATCTGCTTGATGCGCAAGCGCACCACGCCAGGCGACATCCGTTTGCCGCGCGCCGACACGAACAATGGATGCGGATCGAGGCGCACCATCTGCGCGCGCACCGCCAGCCATGCGTGCAGGGCCGCGATTGCCTTGGCTCCCACCGGCACGCTGCGACGGCGTTGGCCCTTGCCTGTCACCGTCACTTCGGCGGCGTCCAGATCGATCCAGCCGGAGGACTTGTAACCGTCGAGCTGGGCGTAACCGACGTCCAAATCGATCAGCTCGGCCAGCCGTAGACCCGAGGAATAAAACAATTCGAGCATCGCGTGATCGCGCAGCGCCTCGGGCGTATCGGCGCCGGGCGCTTCCATCAGCGTGTGGGCGTCGTCGGCCGAAAGTGCCTTGGGCAGCGTTTTCTTTTGCTTGGGCGCGCGGATGCCGCTGACCGGGTTGGCGTCGACTTCGCCATGCACACCTAGCCAACGATAGAACGATCGCCATACAGAGAGCCGATGGGCGATCGAGCGTGCCGACAAATCCTGGCTATGGGCGCGCACCACGCTGCCGCGAATATCGCTGGACGTCAGTGTGGCGAACGAGCGTTCGCCGGCCAGCGTCTGCAGTTCCGCGAGTTCGTGCGCATAACCGCGCAGCGTGTGCTCGGAGAGCTTGCGCTCATGCGTCAACATGTCGAGAAAACGCGCGATCGGGTCGGCGGTGCTCATCGCGTACCTATTGGCGTGCATTAGTCGCGTGCATTAGTTAATAGGCGAGCAGGCGGCTGAGCGCGGCGCTGGCGAGTTCGCCCAACTGTTCCAGGAAATCGGTCGCCATGCCGTCGTGGAACCGCCGCGGATCGGGCGAACCCATCACCAGCAGGCCGAAGGCTGGCGGCTTGCTCAACACCGGATCGGCCAATTCGCCGGTTGCGGGCGCGGCGGCCGCGCCAGCCGTGGTTTGCGCCGCCGGCACGCGCAAAGGAATCAATGCGATCGAGGCGATCGCACCCGAGGTGTTGGCGCCGACCCCCTGCTCCGCGTTCGCCGCCGCCGACAGCGTCAACCACTGCGCCGCCTCGAATCCGGTGTCGGGGCCGCAGTAGGGCAAACTAAGGTTTTGCGTGAACAGACGCACTTCCGCGCCGACATTGCGAGCGTAGTCGGCGTGAGCGTAGGGCTCGGCCAGATCCCAAAGGCGCAGGGCGGCGGCCGGCACGTCGAACACGGTGCCCAGGCCGGCGCTGATGGTATTGGGCAGTGCGTGGGAATCGCGCTCGGCCAGGATGCGCGCGGTCCATTCGGTCAGACGCGTCACGATGCTGTCGTTTTCGTGACCGTGGCGCATCATCTCCGCCAGACGGCGCTCCAACAGCTTATTTTTATCGCGCAGCATTTCCATCTGGCGTTCCTGCAGCGAGATGGCGCGATTGCCGTGCGGACTGGTCAGCTTGACTGTCGCGAGCAGCTCGGCGTGACGCACGAAAAAATCCGGATCGGTCTGCAGGTAATCGGCGACTTCGCGTTCGTTCATGGTCTGGGCTAAAAAGGAGGAAGGGTCCGCGTGCGCGCCGCGAGGCGAAGATGCACTCAGGCTTGGGTGATTTCCGATCGCTCGGGGAGTTCAGGAAATTCGGGGAGCTCGATTTCGCCTTCGAATACCGTGGCGGCGGGCCCCGACATGTGCACTTGTTCGCCTTGCCATGCGATCTGCAAGATGCCGCCATGCGTTTCGACGCGCACCGGCGTCTCGAGCAGGCCGCGCTCGATGCCCGCCACGACGGCCGCACAAGCGCCGGTACCGCAGGCCAGTGTCTCGCCGGCGCCGCGTTCATATACCCGCAGCTTGATGGTGTGTCGGTCGATGATCTGCATGAAGCCGGCGTTCACGCGCTGGACGAAACGTGGATGCGACTCGATCAGCGGTCCGTCGACTGCGACCGGCCATGTTTCAGTGTCGGCTACCAGTTGCACCGCATGGGGATTGCCCATCGAAACCACGGTGACCCAGGCCGTCTTGCCGTTGATGTCGAGCGGCCACAGCGCGGCGCGGCCTTCGCTTACGCAGGTCAGGCCCGCGGTGTCGAACGGCACGCGTTCGGCGCGCAACTCGGGCACGCCCATTTCAACCGTCACCGAACCGTCTTCGCGCATCGTCAGCGTCAGTACGCCTTGCTGCACTTGCACTCGCACGGTCGACAGTTCGGTGAGCCCGTGGTCGCGGACAAATTTGACGAAGCAGCGCGCGCCGTTGCCGCAATGCTCGACTTCGCCGCCGTCGGCATTGAAGATGCGGTAGCGGAAATCGACCCCGGCAATTGTGGGACGCTCGACCACCAGCATCTGGTCGGCGCCTACGCCGAAATGCCGGTCGGCCAAGTGGCGAATCTGGCCGGTCGTCAGCGCAAACGGCTGGCGAGTGGCGTCAAGCACGACAAAATCGTTGCCGGCGCCATGCATTTTGGTGAATTTGAGTTTCACGGGGTCTCTTTGACGCTTGAGAAGGAGGCTGGATTTTGCCGCTATTCTAGCGCGAACCGGCCGTTGCTCGGGGCGCATGTCGGTCGCGGCGGTGCGCTGCAAAGCCGGCGCGCATTAAGTGGGCAGGCCCCCGCGCCTGAATCGGGCAGGCCTCCGCGCCTGAATCGGTAGGCCTCCGCGCCTCGAGTGGGCAGGGCCCGCGCCTTAAGCCGTTAGACCCCGCGCCCTAATAAACGCCAGGTTCACCCTCGGGCCGCGTCTTGAAGCGTTTGTGGACCCAATAGTATTGCTCCGGCATAAGGCGGATCTGCTCTTCGAGAAACGCATTCATGCGCCGCGCGTCGAGCTCGTCATCGCCCGTCGGGTAATTTTCCCAGGGTTTGAACACCTTGAGCCGGTAGCCGCGGTAATGGGGCAACACCTCGCCGATAAACGGCACCACGCGCGCGTGGCCCGCTTTGGCCAACCGGGCCACCGCCGTCAGTGTGCAAGTGGGGACGCCAAAAAACGGCACGAAGGTCGAGTTCCGTCTGCCGTAATCCATATCGGCCGCCAGCATCACCGGCTTTTTTTCGCGCAACATGCGCAGCACGGCACGGGCGCTGTCGGCGCGCGACAACATTTCCGCGCCGAAACGGCCACGGGCATCGCGCGCCACCTGATCGACCGTGTGATTGGACATCGGCGTATAGAGCGAACCGCACGGGCGCCCGAGTTGATAGTTGACCCACATCGACGCCGCTTCGATGCCGACGAAGTGAAAACCCAGCATGATCGTGGGCGGCATGTCCGGGTCGTGCAGATCGATCTCGCTCTCGATCTCGAACACGCTGCCGAGCTTTTTTGCCGAACCGAACCACTGCACGCTGCGTTCCACATAACTGCGCACGGCATGGCGGACTGCGCCTTGCGCCACGGCATAGCGTCGAGTTTCGCTCCAGTCGGGAAAGCACAGGCGCAGATTGGTCAGGACCACGCGTTTGCGCCGACTGGGAATCTGGAACAGCAACCAACCGAGCATATCGCCGAAGAAAGCGACCGGCGCATAGGGCAAGCGAGCGAATAAGCGCAATAGGGACAAAGCGAACCAGGTCGCGAATCTGCTCAGCATGCGTTCACCGCTAAAGCCTTGTAGGTAGAAAAATGTGGCACGGCGATGTCAAAACGAAAACAAAAGAAGCGGCTATAATACAAGCTTCGCCGAGTTAACAGACAACTTGCGGGGCGAATGCAGAAACGGATGCAAATCCGCGACTGTGCTAGAAATCCGCTAAAGCGTCGCCGCTTTGACAAACCAGACAAGCCGGCACGCGGAAGTGAAATTGATCCGTTTGACCCGTTCTTGGAGGTTTGCAGTGTCAAATAGCTATTTCTTTACCTCGGAATCCGTTTCCGAAGGGCACCCGGACAAGGTTGCCGACCAAATTTCCGATGCAGTTCTCGACGCGATCTTCAAGCAAGATCCGCATTCCCGTGTCGCCGCCGAAACGCTGTGCAACACTGGACTGGTCGTGCTGGCAGGTGAAATTACCACCACCGCGAACGTCGATTACATTCAGGTCGCTCGCGACACGATCAAGCGCATCGGATACGACAATACCGACTACGGCATCGATTACCGCGGCTGCGCGGTGTTGGTTGCGTACGACAAACAGTCGCCCGATATCGCCCAGGGCGTGAACCGCGCGCACGACGACAATCTCGACCAGGGTGCGGGCGACCAGGGCCTGATGTTCGGTTACGCTTGCGACGAAACGCCGGAACTGATGCCGCTGCCGATCCATCTGTCGCATCGGCTGGTCGAGCGTCAAGCCGATTTGCGCCGCGATGGCCGTCTGCCATGGCTGCGTCCGGACGCGAAATCGCAGGTCACGATCCGTTATGTGGATGGCCGCCCGGACAGTATCGATACCGTCGTGCTGTCGACCCAGCACGCGCCGGATATCGAGCTTGCGCAATTGCGTGAAGCCGTGATCGAGGAAGTCATCAAGCCGGTACTGCCCAAAGAGCTGATCAAAGGCGATATCAAATTCCTGGTCAATCCGACCGGGCGTTTCGTCATCGGCGGCCCGCAAGGCGATTGCGGCCTGACCGGGCGCAAGATCATCGTCGATACCTACGGCGGTGCAGCACCGCACGGCGGCGGCGCGTTTTCGGGCAAGGATCCGTCCAAGGTCGACCGTTCGGCGGCCTACGCCGGCCGTTATGTCGCGAAGAACATCGTCGCAGCAGGCCTGGCTTCGCGCTGCCTGATCCAGGTGTCGTATGCAATCGGCGTGGCGCGTCCCACCTCGGTGATGATCAATACCTACGGCACGGGCCGCGTTTCCGATGCGGTGATCACCGAACTGGTCCTGCGCCATTTCGACCTGCGTCCGAAGGGCATCGTCAAGATGCTGGATCTGCTGCGTCCGATCTATGAAAAAACCGCTGCTTACGGTCACTTCGGCCGCGAAGAGCCGGAGTTCACGTGGGAAACGACGGACAAGGCCGCCGAGTTGGCAGCAGCGGCTGGCCTGGATGCAGCGGCAGCCTGATCGCACCGGCTGCACGTAAGAGGTAACAGCAAAGCGGCAAATCCGTCAGGATTTGCCGCTTTTTTAATTGCAAGCGGGTTGTACGTGAATACCTGCGCGCCTGCGTCAAATGTGTAGTGCCTTATTTACGCCCAAGCGTGGCGCGACGCCGCGAATAGCCGAAATAGATCGCCAGCCCGATGACCAGCCAGATGCCGAAAGCAATCCACGTAAGGCTCTGCAGGTTGACCATCAAAAACAGGCATGCCCCGATCGCCAGCAACGGTACGATCGGCATGCCAGGGCAACGAAACGGGCGGGCCATATGAGGCCTCGTGCGCCGCAGCACCAGCACCGCTATCGAGACCATGATAAAGGCCGCCAGGGTGCCGATATTGATCAGTTCGGCCAGCACGTTCAGCGGCACCAGCGCACCGATCAGCCCGAAGGTCAGGCCGACCACCCAGGTGTTCAGGAACGGGGTCTTGAAGCGCGGATGAACCCGCGACAATGCGGCGGGCATTAACCCATCGCGCGACATCGCGAACAAGATGCGAGTCTGGCCGTAAGCCATCACCAGCATCACGGTCGTCATGCCCAGGACGGCGCCCAGATCGACAAACGCGGCGGCCCACGGCTGACCGGCCACTTGCAGCACCAGCGACACGGGGTGCGCCGTGCCTTCGAACCGTTGCCACGGCACCACGCCCGTCATGATTGCCGTTACCACCACGTACAGCGCCGTACACAGCAACAGCGAACCGATAATGCCAATCGGCAGGTCGCGCTTCGGATTGCGCACCTCTTCGGCAGCCGAGCTGACCGCGTCGAAGCCGAGGAACGCGAAAAAAATCACGGCGGCCGCACTGAACACGCCATCCCAGCCCATCGGCAGGTAGGGGTGCCAGTTGCCCGGCTGGATGTGCGACACCCCCAGCACGATCACCAGCGCCAGCACGGCCAGCTTGATCGAAACCATGATGTTATTGACCCGTGTGGATTTTTTCACGCCTAGCGAGATCAAGGTCGTGATCGCCATCACGATGAGGAAGGCCGGCAGGTTAAACAGTGTCTGCACGTTCGGCACCGCGCCGGGCGCAGCGGTGAGCGCGGCGGGCAAGGCAATGTCGAAACTCTGCAGCAGCGATTGCAGGTAGCCGGACCAGCCGGTCGCCACCGCCGAGACCGCCAACCCATATTCCAGTAGCAGATCCCAGCCGATGATCCAGGCGAAGATCTCGCCCAGCGTCGCATAGGAATAGGTGTAGATCGATCCGGCCACCGGTACCGATGAGGCAAACTCGGCGTAAGCCAGGGCGGACAGGCCGCAGGCGATGGCCGCAATCACGAACGACAAGGTCAGCGCCGGTCCCGCCGTCAGCGCGCCGGTGCCGGTAAGCACGAATATCCCCGTGCCGATGATGGCGCCGACGCCGAGAAAGGTCAGGTCCAGCGGGCCGAGTGCTCGCCTGAGACCGTCCCTCGTAGCGCTTTCGGCCAGCATGCTCTCGATACTTTTTGTACGTAACAAACTCATCTCAATGGGTCTCCCGATATTTCCCTGACGCGGATAGCCCGGCAACGCGGCGATGCATCGCACGCGCTCGGCTGATGTGCTTGAGGGAAGGAAACAGCACTGAACCACGAGATGGAACGGGAAAACGGGTGGCATCGGAAAACAGACCCATTACCCGACTGGGTGCGAGCCAGTAGGACGATCAGGCACGATTGCAGCAGTAGACACTACCGTGTAGCGCGTCTCAGACTGGCCACAGCGGTGGCTCGCTGAGCGCGGCGACCTGCTCGCGCAACTCGATAATGCGGTCTTCCCAATAGCGCTGGGTGTTGAACCACGGAAACGCGGCGGGAAACGCCGGGTCATCCCAGCGGCGCGCCAGCCATGCGGCGTAGTGAATTAGCCGCAGCGTGCGCAGCGCCTCGATCAAATAGAGTTCGCGGGTATCGAATTCGCAGAAATCTTCATAGCCGGCCAGCAGATCGCCCAGCGCGCGGCTTTGCTCGGCGCGTTCCCCCGAAAGCAGCATCCAGAGATCCTGCACCGCCGGCCCGCTGCGGCTGTCGTCGAAATCGACGAAATGAGGGCCTGCGTCGGTCCACAGCACGTTGCCCGGATGGCAGTCGCCGTGCAGGCGTATCGAGCGCACATCGCCCGCTCGATCGAACGCGTGCTGCACGCCTTCGAGCGCGAGCGTCGTGATGGTGGTGTAGGCGTCCAGCAATTCAGGCGGGATGAATCGATGCGCCAGCAGGAATTCGCGCGGCTCGGTGCCGAACGCAGCGATGTCCAGCGCGGGCCGCTCCTGATAGACGCGGGTAGCGCCCACCGCATGCAAGCGGCCGAGGAAGCGGCCTATGCGTTCGAGGGTATCGCGATCCTCAAGCTCGGGTGCGCGGCCTCCTTGGCGAGGAAACACCGAGAACCGGAACCCGGCGAACTCATGCAGCGAACGGCCGTCGATCACGGTGGCCGGCACGGCCGGTATCTCAAGCTCGGCGAGCTGAGCGACGAAAGCGTGTTCTTCGAGAATCGCGGCGTCGCTCCAACGGTGCGGCCGGTAGAACTTGGCGACGACGAACGGGCTATCTTCGATGCCGACCTGATAGACGCGGTTTTCATAGCTATTGAGCGTCAGCAGCCGGCCATCGGTGCGCAGGCCTATTGAGTCGAGCGCATCGAGCACGCGTTCGGGAGTGAGCCCAGCGAACGGGACGCCGGCAGGGTTGGCGGGCGGCGCGGCGGGATAATCGGGCTGCAGGTCGGAGTTCATGCCGACATTGTGCGGCTCGCTGCCCGATAAGGATAGGCAATTTGCCGTCCTCGATCGGGCTGGCGGCTAGGCATCCTCAATGCAGTTGAGCGCGAGACGCGTTGATGGGGCGCGAAGGCAGTAAATCGCCGGTATCGATCAAGTCGGTAATAAAGAACGGTTCGGTGCTGAGTTCTCGGGATGCGCCAGGCTGGCCCGCGTACCAGGTGACCATGGCCATGTCGCCCAGAATTTTCGTAACGATGCCAAATGCACCGCTCGGTACGGCGATGTGACGCGACTGCACGATGGAGCCGATTTGCATAAAGGTGCTCTCCACTAAAGTACCAATTGCAATTGTAGCGCTGCGGACCGACACTCGACTCGCACTGAACGCGGCAGCAACTGTAAAAACGTCCATCTTGTGGACGAAAATTACGCGCCGCGCGTATATACGGCGGCTAAATATGATTAATCAAAAATCTTCAATAATAAAAAAACTAACTCGCTTGCGAAATAAAGTACACTCGCTGCGATTCAGAGCCTGCTTGCCTTTCAAGCATTTCAGTCGCCTCGAAAAAGCGTTAGCCGATTGTAATCGGATGCCGTTTTCAACGCGTGAGTATAGGGACTGAGCCCACGTAAAAGTTAATCCGGCGCCGATAAAAAACCAGCATGTGGATCGTCAGACTGGCGCTGAAGCGCCCTTACACGTTTATCGTACTGTCGCTGCTGCTGTTGATCATCGGCCCGCTGACGATTCTAAGAACACCTACCGATATTTTTCCCAATATCGATATCCCGGTGGTCACCGTCATATGGTCGTTTAACGGCTTGGCACCCGATCAGATGGAGCGCCGCATCACGCTTAATTACGAGCGTGGTTTGTCCGTTGCGGTCAACGACATCGAACATATCGAATCGGAGTCGTTGAACGGTATTGCGGTGATCAAGATTTTCTTCCAGCCGGGCGCCAATATCAGCGAGGCGGTGGCGGAAATTACCGCGCTGTCGCAAACCCAGTTGCGTTCGCTGCCGCCGGGCATCACGCCGCCGAACATCCTGCGCTTTAACGCGTCGACCGTGCCTATCCTGCGGCTCGCGTTGTCGTCAGACCAATTGACCGAGCAGGAACTGTACGACTGGGGCAACAACTTCCTGAAGACCCAGCTCGCCACCGTGCAGGGCGCGTCGGTGCCGCTGCCTTACGGCGGCAAGCAGCGCCAGATCATGGTCGACATCGATTCGCGCAAGCTGCAGGCGAAGAATCTCTCACCGATGGACGTGGTCAATGCGATCACGGTGCAAAACCTGATCCTGCCAGCCGGCACCACCAAGATCGGCTCGACCGAATATCAAGTGGGCTTGAACGCCAGCCCCGCGACCCTGGCCGGGCTCAATGACATGCCGATACGCACCGGTCCGAACGGCACGATCTATATCAAGGACGTCGCCCAGGTGCGCGATGGCTTCCAGCCCCAGACCAACATCGTACGCGTGAACGGCAATCGCGCATCGCTGCTCACCGTGAACAAGAGCGGCAATGCTTCGACGCTGGACATCGTGAGTCGGATCAAGGAACTGCTGCCGAGCTTGCATGCGCTGGTGCCCGACTCGTTGCGCATCGACCCCGTTTCAGACCAGTCGTTGTTCGTGCGCGCCTCGATCTCGGGCGTGTTGCGCGAAGCCTTGATCGCCGCCGGCCTGACGGCGTTGATGATTTTGCTGTTTCTCGGCAGTTGGCGCGCGACGCTGATCATCGCAGTGTCTATCCCCTTGTCGATGCTCACCTCGATCGCCTTGCTCTCGGCGCTGGGCGAGACCATCAACATCATGACGCTCGGCGGGTTGGCGCTGGCGGTCGGGATTTTGGTCGACGACGCGACGGTTACCATCGAGAACATCAGCCACAATCTCGAACAGGGCAAGACCCTGGAGCACGCGATTCTCGATGGGGCGCAACAGATCGCCGTGCCGACCCTGGTGTCGACGCTGTCGATCTGTATCGTGTTCGTGCCGATGTTCCTGCTCTCGGGAGTTGCGCACTACCTGTTCGTGCCGCTGGCCGAAGCGGTGGTGTTCGCGATGCTGGCGTCGTATTTCTTCTCGCGCACGCTGGTACCCACGCTGGCCAACTACCTGCTGCGCTATCACCACACGCCGCCCGGTGAAGAGGCGCCGCGCTCGCGCAACCCGTTCATGCGCGTGCATCAGAACTTCGAGCGCGGTTTCGTGGTGGTGCGCGACGGCTATCGTAATTTCCTGGAAGCGCGCCTTGCTCAACCCGGTCGCTTTGCCGGTATTTTTCTGCTGTGCTGCGCCTTGTCGTTCGCGTTGATGCCGTTTCTCGGGCGAGATTTTTTCCCGGCCGTCGACTCGGGTGAAATCGCGCTGCACTTTCGGGCCAAGACCGGAACCCGCATCGAGGAAACCGCTCGCTTGACCGACCGCATCGATCAGCGTATCCGGCAGATCATCCCGGCCGGCGAGATCAATACCATTATCGACAACATCGGCTTGCCGGTCTCGGGCATCAACTTGTCCTACAGCAACACAGGCACCATCAGCACCGCCGATTCGGACATCCTGATCAGCCTGAGGCCCGATCACCGGCCCACTGAAGGTTATGTGCGCGAATTGCGGCGCACGCTGAACGCCGAATTCCCCGGCATCCAGTTTTCGTTCCTGCCGGCCGACATCGTCAGCCAGATCCTGAATTTCGGTGTCCCGGCGCCTATCGATATCCAGATCGTCGGGCGCGACGTGCTGGCCAACCGCGCGTTTGCGGCGCAATTGCTGCAACGCGTGCGTTCGGTCGCGGGGTTTGCCGACGCGCGGATCCAGCAGCCCGGCGACCTGCCGGGCATACATATCGAAGTGGACCGCACCAAGGCGCTGCAGGCCGGTTTCACGCAGAAGGACGTCGCCAGCGATTTGCTGATCACGCTGTCGGGCAGTCAGCAAACCACGCCGACCTTCTGGCTCAATCCGGCCAACGGCGTAAGCTATAACGTCATCACCGAATCGCCGCAATACGACATGGATTCGCTGCAGGCGCTGTCCAACATTCCGCTGGTCACGCCGACCGGCAAGAGCACCATCCTCGGTGCGCTGGCCACGCTGAGCCGGGACATGGGCAATGCCGTCGACACGCACTACAACGTACAGTCGACTATCGATATATACGGGACTACTGAAGGCCGCGACCTCGGCGCGGTTGCCGACGACCTGCAGCGCATCGTCGATGCATCGAGCAAAGACTTGCCACGCGGCTCGCATATCGCGATCCGGGGGCAGGTACAGACCATGAACCAATCGTTCGGCGGCCTGGCTGCCGGCCTGTTGTTTGCGATCGTGCTGGTGTACCTGCTGATTGTGGTGAACTTCCAGTCGTGGCTAGATCCATTCATCATCATCACCGGTTTGCCGGGAGCGATGGCCGGTATTGTCTGGATGCTGTTCCTCTCGCACACCACGCTGTCGATTCCGGCGCTCACGGGGGCCATCATGTGTATCGGGATTGCCACGGCCAACAGTATTTTGGTAGTCAGCGCCGCGCGCGAGCAGTTGCTCGAACATGGCGAGCCGGTGCGCGCCGCGCTCGAAGCCGGGTTTACACGCTTCCGGCCGGTGCTGATGACCGCATTGGCGATGGTGATCGGCATGGTGCCGATGGCACTGGGCCTGGGCGAGGGCGGAGAGCAGAATGCGCCGCTGGGCCGCGCGGTCATCGGGGGGCTGCTGGTGGGCACCGGCGCCACCCTGCTTTTTGTACCGGTAGTATTTTCGATGATCTATCAGCGGCTGGCAGCACGCCGGCTACGCATGGTCGGGCAGATCGTGCCCCCGCAGCATTAAGAGGCATTTCGGAACGTTATGGATTCGATACATCCCCCCTCCTCGCCAGCCATGTCGCGACGACGCAAGATCTGGATCGTGGTCGCGATACTGGTGGTACTGGCGCTCGCCGTGCAGGGCATCGTCGCGCGCCGCTTGACGCACTCGGCGCTCGAGCGCGACGCCGCGGTTTCCAGCGTGCAGAGCGTTTCGGTCATTACGCCGATGCTCGCGGCAGCTTCGCAGGACCTGGTGCTGCCCGCCGATATGCGAGCCTACGCCGACGCGCCGATCTTCGCGCGCGTGAGCGGCTATTTGACCAAGTGGTACGTCGATATCGGCGGCCATGTCAAAAAGGGCCAGCTACTGGCTGAAGTCGATACGCCCGAAGTGCAGGATCAACTGCGCCAGGCCCATGCCGACGAACAGACCGCGCAGGCCAATTATCTGCTGGCCAAAAGCACCGCGGATCGCTGGGACCAGATGCTGAAAAGCCACTCGGTATCGCAACAGGAAGCCGAGGAAAAAGACAGCGACATGCAGGCCAAGCAATCGACGCTCAACAGCGCGCGCGCCAATGTCTCGCGGCTCACGCAATTGACCTCGTTCGGCAATCTCTATGCGCCGTTCGACGGCGTCGTGACGGCACGCAATACCGACGTAGGGCAGCTGATCGAAGCCGGCAGCGCGTCCGCGGGCCGGGAACTGTTCCATATCCAGGACGCGACCACGCTGCGCGTGTATGCGAATGTTCCGCAGGCCTATGCGTCGCAGGTCAAGATCGGCCAGAGGGCCGAGTTGATTCTTAACGAGCAGGCGGGGCGGCCCGTCATCGGTGTCGTGGTGCGTACGGCCGGTGCGGTCGATCCGGTCGCGCGTACTCTGCTGGTCGAAGTCGAAGTCAAGAATCCGGCCGGCGAACTGCTGCCCGGTTCTTATGCCCAAATTCGCTTTCACCTGACGAACAGCCAGCCAGGCTTGCTGTTGCCCGGCAATGCGCTGCTGTTCAGGCCGGGGGGCGTGCGTGTCGCGGTGGTCGACGCGCAGCAGCACGTCAAGCTGGTGCCGGTCAAGCTGGGCATCGACTATGGCACGCGGGTGGCGATCGCGGCAGGCCTGACCGGTCAGGAGCGGGTGATGATCAATCCGCCCGATGCGATCGTCGATGGCGCGACCGTCAGGATCGTGCGGGCTCCAGGGCAGGCGGCGTCGGGCGCAGCGGCGGCATCGGGTGCTACAGGTGCTACAGGTGCTACAGGTGCTACAGGTGCTACAGGTGCCGCGGGTACCTCGGGTACCTCGGCAACGCCAGGCGCGTCGGCCGCGGCGGCCGAGCCCTCCGCGGCATTGGCCCCGGGCTCGGCCTCGGATGCGGCGGCCTCGCCGAGAGTGGCGTCCGGAGCCACGTCATGACGCGGACGTGCCTGAGACGAAGGCACGCGAGACCCGCGTACATGAGAGGGATGTACGGCAGCGTGGCGAACCGCGTCATCACGTTGAGTGCCGCGCTGACATTGGCGGCATGCTCGATGGGCCCCGATTATGTGCGCCCGAGCGCACCGGTTGCCCCCGCCTACAAAGAAGCGCTTCCCAGCCCCGACACCTCGAACTGGAAACCCGCGCAGCCCGGCACGGCAGCCGCACAACGCTGGTGGGAAGTCTACGGCGATCCGCAACTCGATGCGCTCGAAGTGCAGGTGGCAAGCGCCAACCAGAACGTCGCCGCGGCGGCGGCGCGCTATCGTTCGGCGCAGGCCACGATCGCGAAGTTCCGCTCCGCCTTGTTCCCGACGCTCTCGTTGAATTCGGGTTTTACGCAGACCCATGCTTCGCAGAACGTACTCTTTAAATCGAGTGCCGGCGTTACGGTGCCTGATTACCTGGTCGGTGCGCAGGTGTCGTGGGAGCCTGATTTGTGGGGCCGCATTTCGCGTTCGATCGAAGGCGCCGAAGCCTCGGCACAGGCGAGCGCCGCCGATCTGCAGGGCGCCTTGCTGTCGATGCAGGCTGAACTGGCCACCGATTATTTTCAGTTGCGCGGCATCAAGCAGGAACAGCAACTGCTAGTCTCCACCGTACAGGCCTACGAGCGCGCGCTGACGCTGACTCAAAACCGCTATAACGGAGGGGTGGCGCCCGAATCGGACCTGACTCAGGCCGAGGCGCAATTGCAAGAGACACAAGCGCAGCTGCTCGATCTGGGCATCGTGCACGATCAGCTCGAGCATGCGATTGCGATTTTGATCGGACAAAGCCCATCGACGTTTACGCCGACGGCGGCGCCCTTGGGTCAAGACGATCCGGCGCCGTCCGCGGCGCTCTCGGCTGTGCCATTGGGCGTGCCATCCACGCTGCTTGAACGACGCCCCGACATCGCCGGCGCCGAACGACGCGTGTCCGCCGCCAACGCGCAAGTTGGCGTGGCGACCGCGGCGTTTTTTCCTAACCTCTTCATTACGCTGACCGGTGGGCTGGAGTCGACCAACTTCGCCCCCTTCCTGACTGCACCGAGCCGCTATTGGTCGCTGGGCCCGCAACTGGCCGGCACGATACTCGACTTCGGCGGCCGTGCGGCGACCCGCAATCAGGCGCGTGCGGGCTACGATGAAAGCGTCGCCGATTATCGTGAGACCGTGTTGGGCGCATTCCAGCAAGTGGAAGATAATCTGGCCGCGCTGAGAATACTCGAAGCCGAGACGAAAGCTCAGCAGGCTGCTGTGGTGGCGGCGCAGCGTTCGTTGAGCCTGCTGAGCAACCGCTACGAAAACGGCGCCATCACCTATTTGAATGTGGTGATTGCGCAGACGACTGCCTTGTCCGACGAGCGCGCAGTGGTATCGCTCCAGCGTCGCAGGCTGGCGGCCAGTGTCGGGCTGATCAAGGCGCTCGGCGGCGGCTGGAACGTCGCGGAGCTCGAAGCGAAACCGGCCGATCGATAGCCTGTGCGGCAAGCCGCGGTAATCGGCACAATGAGCCGCGGCGAGCCGTAGCAACCCGCAGTAGCCCGCGCCGTGGCAAATTCGCCTCGAATCCGCGCCGGGTAATCGGCAATGAACGCAATGAGCGGGCCGTCATGCCGCACGACCGCCCCGGGTTTGCTACAATGCCGACATCTGAGGAGCGTTGCGACGGGTTTTCCCGCCAGGCTCAGATCCTTGCTTCGGCGCCGACCACTATCGGCGCCGCATCAAACGGCGCTCACGTCTATTTTCTATTCTGCTTAGAAAGGAGGGCGTGATGAACGCCGCTGTTTACGAATCGAATACCCAACCCAACTCTTCCAGCGACTATCTGGTTGCCGACATGTCGCTCGCCGGCTGGGGCCGCAAAGAAATCGCCATCGCCGAAACCGAAATGCCGGGTCTGGTTGCCATGCGCACCGAATACGGTGCAGCGCAACCGCTCAAGGGCGCTCGCATCGCCGGCTCGCTGCACATGACCATCCAGACGGCCGTCCTGATCGAAACGCTCAAGGCACTGGGCGCCGATGTGCGCTGGGCGTCGTGCAACATCTTCTCGACCCAGGATCACGCCGCGTCCGCGATTGCCGCGACCGGCACGCCGGTGTTCGCTTTCAAGGGCGAGAACCTGGACGAGTACTGGGAATTCACCCACCGCATCTTCCAGTGGGGCGAAGGCAAGAACGCGAACATGATTCTCGACGACGGCGGCGACGCCACGTTGCTGCTGCTGCTCGGCACGCGCGCCGAGAGCGACCGTTCGGTGATCGCCACGCCTACCAATGAAGAAGAGACCGCGCTGTACAAGGCGATCGCGCGCTACCTGGCGATCGATCCGCATTGGTATTCGGTGCGCCTGAAAGAAATCAAGGGCGTTACGGAAGAAACCACGACCGGCGTGCACCGCCTGTATCAGATCGAAAAGGAAGGCAAGCTGCCGTTCCCCGCGATCAACGTGAACGATTCGGTCACCAAGAGCAAGTTCGACAATCTGTATGGCTGCCGCGAATCGCTGGTCGACAGTATCAAGCGCGCCACCGACGTGATGGTTGCCGGCAAGGTGGCTGTGGTGGCCGGCTACGGCGACGTGGGCAAGGGCTCGGCACAGTCGCTGCGTGGCCTGGGCGCGACCGTCTGGATTACCGAAATCGACCCGATCTGCGCGTTGCAGGCGGCGATGGAAGGTTATCGCGTGGTGACGATGGAATACGCGGCCGACAAGGCCGACATTTTCGTTTCGGCGACCGGCAACTTCCATGTGATCAATCATGAGCACATGAAGCGCATGCGCAACAACGCGATCGTGTGCAACATCGGTCACTTCGATTCGGAAATCGACGTGGCGTCGCTGCAGCAATACACCTGGGACAACATCAAGCCGCAGGTGGACCACATCGTGTTCCCGGACGGCAAGCGCATCATCCTGCTGGCGCAGGGTCGCCTGGTCAACCTCGGTTGCGGCACGGGCCACCCGTCGTTCGTGATGTCGAATTCGTTCACGAACCAGACTCTCGCGCAAATCGAGCTGTTCACCCGTCCTGATGCGTACGAAAACAAGGTATACATTTTGCCCAAGCATCTTGACGAAAAGGTCGCGCGCCTCCATCTGGGACGTATCGGTGCCGAACTTTCGACGTTGACGGACGAACAGGCAAAATACATCAGCGTCGACAAGAACGGCCCGTACAAGCCGGATCACTATCGTTATTGATGAGCGCAGTGGTTAGCGTTTCGGTGGGCGCTTCAGTTAGCCCATCAGTTAGCCCGTTAATTAGCGCAATACGCTGCAAAGCGCGCTAAAGCGAAGCGCCCCGGCAGACTGTGCAAGCCTGCCGGGTTTGTTTTCCTCGGCCGAGATGACGCTGTAACGTCGACCACGCAAGGCATGCGTTCGGCATGCGCACGCGATTGACGATCCGGTTCCCGTTTCCTTGGTTAGGAGGTTTTTATGCAACTGTTACTGACCTGGTTGATCAATGCGCTCGCGCTGGTCATCATCACGCGTCTGATTCCCTCGATTCAAATCAGCGGATTCGGCACCGCGATGATCGTGGCCGTGGTTCTGGGCCTGATCAATGCTTCGCTGCGGCCCATCCTGATCCTGCTGACCTTGCCGGTTACGTTGATCACGCTCGGGTTCTTCATCCTCGTCGTCAACGCGTTGATGTTCTGGCTATGCGCATCGCTATTGAAAGGCTTCGAGGTGTCGGGTTTTTGGTCGGCATTTTTCGGTTCGCTACTCTATAGCTGTGTGTCCTGGGTGCTGTCGGCCGTGATTTTCGGCCACCGGACCACGTTCTGATCCGTTATTTATTCTCTATGCACGCCACTGAACTTTCCTTCGAGTTTTTCCCGCCCAAGACGGCAGAAGGGCTCGACAAGCTGCGCGCTGCGCGCGTCGAGCTATCGCCGCTGAATCCGAAGTTCGTGTCCGTCACGTTCGGCGCCGGCGGTTCGACCCAGCAAGGCACGCTCGATACGGTGCTCGCACTGTCGCGCGACGGTGCGCAGGCCGCGCCGCACTTGTCGTGCGTAGGTTCGTCACGCGTCAATATTCGCGCGATCCTGAATCAGTACCGCGACAACGGCATTCGCCATATCGTGGCCTTGCGTGGCGATCTGCCGTCGGGCATGGGTGAAATCGGCGAGTTTCGCTATGCGTCGGAGCTGGTCGAATTTATCCGCGCTGAAACCGGTGATTGGTTCAACATCGAAGTCGCGGCTTATCCGGAATATCATCCGCAGTCCAAGTCGCCGCGGCACGACCTCGATAATTTCGCGCGCAAGGTGAAGGCCGGTGCCAACTCGGCGATCACGCAATATTTTTTCAATGGCGATGCCTATTTTCGTTTCCTCGACGACATCCGCAAGCTAGGCGTCGATATCCCTGTAACACCCGGCATCATGCCGATCACCAACTTTACGCAACTGATGCGTTTTTCCGAAATGTGCGGTGCCGAGGTGCCGCGCTGGATCGCACGCCGCCTCGAGAGTTTCGGTGACGATCGCGAGTCGATCCGCGCGTTCGGGCTCGACGTCGTCACGGCGTTGTGCCAGCGCCTGATCGACGCCGGCGCGCCGGGACTGCATTTTTATACGCTCAATAGCCCGACCGCCACTCGCGCGATCGGCGAGCGATTGAATTTGCGGGAAAATTCCTAAGCACGCTCGAGTATCTGCGTACGCGTTTGCGGGGGCGGGGCTCGGGCGCCAACATGCGCTTCCGTTTCAGCGTGTTTCGCCCGCATTTCTCCTTGTAGCCTAGGCGCAGCGGTCGGGAGGCCGTTGGAGAATCGCAGGTGGATCGCGGGTAAATCTGAGGAGAATCGGCCTCGCAGACGGCTCGCGAGGCGGATACCGCGGTTTTTTACTACTTGTTGAAGCGAATTTTCGCCAGTAGAGTGTCTCGGCCAGCGTCGGCATGGTCGACGTTTGAACCTGGAGAAAATGCATGAACCAACGTATTGAACGCGCGTTACGGCGTGCTGCGGTAGTGGGCACGCTGGCGGCTTCCGTCGCCGGTTGCGTGGCGGGTTTGTCGATGCTCACGGCGGCCAGCGCCAGCGCGGCCACCTTGCCCAACAAGACTCTCGTGTTTTGCTCCGAAGGCAGCCCGGCCGGGTTCGACCCTGCGCAATACACCACCAGCGTCGAATTCACGGCGTCCGGTCATTCGATCTTCGATCAATTGATCGAGTTCGAGCGCGGCACGACCAAGATCGAGCCGGGGCTGGCACAAAGCTGGGACATTTCGCCCGATGGCCTGCAGTACACATTCCATTTGCGGCACGGCGTGAAATTCCACACCACCTCGTATTTCAAACCGACCCGCGAGTTCAATGCGGACGACGTCGTATTCAGCTTCGATCGCATGCTCAACCCGGACAACGCGTTTCGCAAGGCCTATCCGGTAGCGTTCCCGTATTTCACCGATATGGGGCTGGACAAGAATCTCGTCAAGATCGAGAAGCTCGACCCGTACACGGTGCGCTTCACGCTCAATGCGATCAACGCGCCGTTGCTGCAGGATCTGGCGATGCCGTTCGCCTCCGTGCAGTCGGCAGAATATGCGGACCAACTGCTGAAGGCCGGTCATGCATCGGACATCAATTTGCAGCCGATCGGCACCGGACCGTTTATCTTCCGCAGCTATCAGAAAGACGCGGTGATTCGCTACGACGGCAACCCCGACTACTGGAAACCGGGCGCAGTCAAAGTCAGCAAGCTGATTTTCTCGATTACACCGGACGCGTCGGTACGTTTGCAAAAGCTCAAGCAAAACGAGTGTCAGGTGATGTCTTACCCGAAGCCGGCAGACATTGGCCAGATCAAGGCCGACGGCAATCTGCAGTTGCCGAGCCAGGTCGGGTTCAACCTCGGTTATGTCGCGTATAACACCACGCACAAGCCGCTCGATAACGTCGACGTGCGTCGCGCACTCGATATGGCCATCAACAAGCCGGCGATTATCGAATCGGTGTATCAGGGTGCGGGCCAGGCAGCGGTCAACCCGATGCCGCCGACCCAGTGGTCGTACGATAAAAGCACCAAGGGTGCGCCTTACGACACCGCCAAGGCCAAGGCGCTATTGACCAAGGCCGGTTTTCCGAACGGCTTTGAAATCACGTTATGGGCCATGCCGGTGCAGCGTCCGTATAACCCGAACGCTCGCCTGATGGCCGAAATGATCCAGTCCGACTGGGCGAAGATCGGCGTGAAGGCCAACATCGTGACCTACGAATGGGGTGAGTACATCAAGCGCGCTCATGCCGGCGAACACGATGCGATGTTGATCGGCTGGACCGGCGACAACGGCGATCCCGACAACTGGCTCGGCGTGCTGCTCGGTTGCGATGCGGTCAAGGGCAGCAACTTCTCGAAGTTCTGCTACAAGCCCTTCGACGATCTCGTCATGAAAGGGCGCCAAACTACCGACATCGCAAAGCGGACCCAATACTATACTCAGGCCCAGGAGATCTTCGAGCAGCAATTGCCGTTCTCGCCGATCGCTCACTCGACTGTCTATCAGCCGATCGCGAAAGGCGTGACCGACTTCAAGATCGATCCGTTTGGCCCGACGATATTTACCGGGGTGGGCATGAAGTAGGGCTCAGGGCCGCCCGGCGGACCCGGCAAGGGCGATGCCCTTGCCGGCACGGTGTCTGTCGACTTTTACCTGGAGCTATCTACCTTGTTGCGATTTTTCCTGCGCCGTCTTGGGATGGTGGTGCCGACGTTTATCGGCATTACCGTCCTGGCGTTCGCACTGATCCATCTGATCCCGGGTGATCCTATCGAAGTGATGATGGGCGAGCGTGCCGTCGATCCGCAGATGCATGCCGAAGCGCTACATCGTTTCGGTCTCGATTTGCCGCTACCGATCCAATATCTGCATTACATCGAGCGTGCCTCCCATGGCGATCTGGGTGCGTCCATCGTCACCAATATCAGCGTGCTGGATGAGTTCTTCACGCGCTTTCCGGCTACGGTCGAGTTATCGTTATGCGCGCTGTTCTTTGCGCTCGTCATAGGGATTCCGGCGGGCGTCATCGCAGCGCTCAGGCGTGGCACGACGGTTGACCACACCGTGATGGGCGCTGCGCTGACCGGCTATTCGATGCCGATCTTCTGGTGGGGCTTGATACTCATCATGTTCTTTTCGGTGACGCTGGGCTGGACGCCGGTGTCGGGTCGCATCTCGGTCGAATACGATGTGCCGTTCGTGACCGGCTTCATGCTGATCGACTCATGGCTCGGCGGAGATCCCGGCGCGTTCTCGTCCGCAGTCAGCCATCTGATCTTGCCATCCATCGTATTGGGCACCATACCGTTGGCCGTGATCGCCCGCATGACGCGCTCCTCAATGCTCGAGGTGCTGCGTGAAGACTACATACGCACTGCGCGCGCCAAAGGGTTGAGCCCGGCGCGCGTGATCATCATGCATGCGCTGCGCAATGCGCTGATTCCGGTGGTGACGGTGATCGGCCTGCAGGTCGGTACGCTGCTGGCCGGCGCGGTGCTTACCGAGACCTTGTTCTCGTGGCCCGGCATCGGCAAATGGCTGATCGATGCGATTGCGCGCCGCGACTATCCTGTCGTGCAGGGCGGTATCTTGCTGATCGCCACGCTGGTGATTTTCGTCAACTTGCTGGTCGATCTGCTGTATGGCGTGCTTAATCCGCGCATCCGGCACGCCCGCTAACGAGAGCCCAGTCATGGAAGAATTTCAGGCTTCATCGTCACAGCCGCCGTTCCAAACGTCGTCCCAAGATCCGTCATCAGCGTCGTCCGCTTCGGGTTTGCCCACCGCATCGCCGTCGCCCTCATCGTCTCCCTCTCCCACGCCAACGCCGTTGCCGCCGACCGGTGCGTTGCCGAGCGCACGCGCGTTCTGGAAGCAGTTTTCAAAAAATCGTGGGGCCACGGTGGCGGCCGGGCTGCTGCTGGTGCTGATATTCGTCGCGGTGTTCGCACCGTGGCTTGCGCCGCATAGCCCGATCGAGCAATACCGCGCGTTCGTTAAAATCCCGCCGGCTTGCTTCAACGGCGGATCCTGGCATTTCCTGCTCGGCACCGACGAAGCCGGCCGCGATATCCTTTCGCGGCTGATGTTCGGCGCGCGGCTGTCGCTGTTTATTGGCCTGGTGTCGGTCGGTCTCGCGCTGATTCCCGGCATCGTGCTCGGCTTGATCGCGGCGTTTTTCAGTCGCTGGTTCGATACGCCGATCATGCGGTTGATGGATGTGCTGCTGGCGTTGCCCTCGCTGCTGCTGGCTGTCGCCGTGGTGGCGGTGCTGGGCCCCGGCCTGGCCAACACCATGATGGCGATCGGCATTGTCGGGCTACCCGGTTACGTGCGTCTCACGCGCGCGGCGGCATTGGGTGAGCTGCAAAAAGAATACGTCACCGCCTCGCGTGTGGCGGGTGCGGGTTCCTTGCGCTTGATGTTCTCGCAGGTGTTGCCCAACTGTACCGCGCCGCTGATCGTGCAGGGCACGCTCGGTTTTTCGACCGCGATTCTCGATGCCGCGGCGCTCGGTTTTCTCGGTCTCGGCGTGCAGCCGCCCAGCGCTGAATGGGGTGCGATGCTCGCATCGGCGCGCGACTACATCGATAACGCGTGGTGGATCGTGACCATGCCGGGCGTTGCGATCCTGGTTACCGTGTTGGCGATCAACCTGCTGGGGGACGGCTTGCGCGATGCGCTCGATCCCAAACTCAAACGGATGACGTAAATGAGCGCACTGTTAAGCATCAGCAATCTGTCCGTCGAATTCGACGGCATGCCGGCGGTGAGCGGCCTCGATCTCGAAGTGGGGCAGGGCGAAATCGTCGGGGTGGTGGGTGAATCGGGGTCGGGCAAAAGCGTCACGATGCTCGCAGTGATGGGCCTGATCGATGCGCCCGGCGTGGTGCGCGCCGACCATGTCGACTTCAATGGCGTCGACATCCTGCGCGCCTCGCCGCGCGAACGCCGCCGCATCATCGGCAAGGACATCGCGATGGTGTTCCAGGACCCCCTCAGCAGCCTGAACCCCAGCTATACGGTGGGCTATCAGATCGAGGAAGTGCTGCGCGAACACGAGAAGCTGCGCGGCGCGGTCCTGCATCGCCGTGCGATCGAGCTGCTCGAACAAGTGGGCATCCCGGATGCTGCGACGCGCAGCAAAGCCTATCCACATCAACTCTCGGGCGGCATGAACCAGCGCGTGATGATTGCCATGGCCGTGGCCTGCAACCCCAAGCTGCTGATCGCCGATGAGCCGACTACCGCGCTCGATGTCACCATCCAGGCGCAGATCATGACGCTGCTGGTGTCGCTGCAGCGCGAGCGCGGCATGGGGCTGGTGCTGATCTCGCACGACCTCGCGGTGGTTTCCGAGGTGGCTCAGCGCGTGTCGGTCATGTATGCCGGGGAGGTGATCGAAACCAACACCGTGCCCGAGATCTTCACCGAGCCTCGCCACCCTTACACCGAAGCGCTGCTGGCGGCCATTCCCGAGCACAACCGGGGTGCGGCGCGGCTCAGCGCGCTGGGCGGCATGGTGCCGGGGCGTGACGACCGTCCGCCCGGCTGCCTGTTCGCGCCGCGTTGTGCTTACGTCGAGGCCGCGTGTAACGCGCAGCATCCGCTGCTCAGGACCCTGAATTCCGGAGTCGACGTTCGCTGCATCAAGCCGCGCGGTGGCGAACCCGTGCGCGGCGCCGGTTCGGGAGGAAAGCCATGAATACGCCGCAGGCTCACCCCGACGGCACGCCGATCGCGACGAGCGCCGATGCGGCGACTGGCGCGACGGGAGATAGCGCCGCGCAGGTCGGCGCAGACACCCATGCCGGAACTGCCCACGGCGCCGCGCACACGTACGAAACCGTGCTGGTGGCCGATCGGCTGACCAAGCACTATCCGGTCAGCCGTGGCTGGTTTCGTCACGGGCTGGTCAAAGCGCTCAACGGCGTGTCATTCACGCTTGCACGCGGACGCACGCTGGCCGTGGTGGGCGAATCGGGTTGCGGAAAATCGACGCTCGCGCGCCAGTTGACGATGATAGAAGCGCCGACTTCCGGGACGCTCTGCATTGATGGTCGCGATGTCGCGCTCGACAATCGCGCGGAGGCAGCCGCGTTGCGGCGGCAGGTGCAAATGGTATTCCAGAATCCGTTTGCGTCGCTCAACCCGCGCAAGACCGTGGAACAGACGCTGGCCGAGCCGCTGGTCATCAACACCGCATTGGATGCGGCCGCGCGCAGCGCGCGAGTGGCCGAGATGATGCGCACGGTCGGCTTGCGGCCCGAGCACATCAAACGCTATCCGCACATGTTCTCGGGCGGCCAGCGGCAGCGCGTCGCGATCGCGCGCGCGATGATCCTGGAGCCGCGCATCGTGGTCGCGGACGAGCCGGTCTCGGCGCTGGACGTGTCGATCCAGGCGCAAATCCTGAACTTGTTCATGGATCTGCAGGAACAGTTCGGGACCAGTTATGTGTTCATTTCGCATAACTTGTCGGTGGTCGAACACGTCGCACATGACGTTATGGTGATGTACCTGGGCGGCGTGGTCGAATTGGGCCCCAAACGCACGATTTTCGACAAACCGTTGCATCCGTACACACGTTCGTTGATGTCGGCAACGCCATCACTTGACGCAACGCGCCGACAAGTCAAAATCCAGTTGCAGGGCGAATTGCCCTCGCCGCTGAATTTGCCTTCGGGCTGCACCTTTCATCAACGCTGCCCTTACGCGAAAGCGCTGTGCAGCGAAAGCGTGCCTCAGTTGAGATCGCTGGACGGACGTCTGGTGGCCTGTCACCGGATAGAGGAAATCGATGCCTAAACTTCAACGTGCGCTTGCCTGCCCAGGATTGGCGGGCGGCCGCGTTGTGCGGGAACGCGGGCGACGTGTGTCCGGCCCGGTCCGTGCGTCGGCGCGGATGAGGCGCTGGTGTGCACCGTTTTGGATGGCGTTTTGCCTCTCGGTTCAGGGCGCGTTTGCCGCGGCGCCGGTGCATCCGCCATTACCTCATCTGCCGTTTTATGTCGCCACGCGCGGCACGCAAACGATCTATTTGCTCGGCACCCTGCATGTCGGGGATCCTGCCGATTACCCCGCATATCAGCCATTTCGCACGCCTATCCTGGACGCGTTGACGATGTCGTCGACACTTGCGCTCGAACTCTCGCCCGACGATATCGTGGCTTCTCAGGGCCGCGTGAACCAGTACGGGGTGTGCCGCAGCGATTGCCTGCCCAAGATGTTGCCGCAGGCGCTATGGGACAAGCTGGCGTATCGCCTGCACGGCAATCCCGTTGCGTTGGACGAAATCAAGAAGATGCGACCTTGGCTGGCTGCATTACTGATTGAAACCTTCAGTTCGTTGTCGGCCGGCCTGCAGACGGAGTACGGCACCGAGGCGCAGTTGGAAAACATCTATCTGCGGGCGCCGTTGGTGGGTTTGGAGACGCTCGATGAGGAGATGCGCGCGTTCACTACGCTGACGCGGGCCGAGCAATGGGAGATGCTGGCGCAGGATTTGCGCCAGACGCCTGAGCAGGATGTGGCCGACGTGCGCACGCTGCATGCGCTTTGGCTGGCGGGTGACGCGGATAAAATCGCTGAGTGGCAGGCGAACAAGGAGGCGCAGTTGGCGTTTTCCCAGCCACTATCCGATGCGATCGATAAGAAGATTCTGTATCGACGTAACCGGCACTTTGTGGCGCGGATGATCGCGATTACGCCGGCGCAGCATCCGATATTTGTTGCGATCGGAGCGCTGCATCTGGGTGGCCCGCATGGCGTGTTGGCGATTTTGCGGCAGGATGGGTTTGCGGTGCGGCCTGGCTGAACGGTTTGCTCGGCAACTCCGTCATTGCTCAGTGAAATCCAGTTCGTCCGCACCTCCGCATCGGCAATTGTATATTGACACACCCATTTTTTTGGTTATTGGCTTGCCTGCTGCTATCAGCCTGCGCTGGTCTCTTTTCCTATCGGGGCTTTTTTAGCCATCAGACCGGCTCGTCGCTTCTCGCGTAATCGGAAGCTGTCGCCCTGGATCGGTGCAACGTGAGGATGGTGCAGCACGCCGTCTAGCATCGCGGCAGTGAGTGTGGCCTCTCGACCTATCGCCCAGCAATCGTTTTCCGTAAACGTAATTGCCCGAAATTAACACTCACCGTTTCTTGGCATAGAGGCCATGAGTGGACCGTCACGAAACCAGACCGCTATCATGAACGGCGAAGCACAAGAGCGCCGCCATAGCCGATCAATGCAGTCCCGCTCAGACGGTTGAATACCTTTCTTGCTCTCGCTTGCTTGAGCAACTGCCCCATACGTGCTGCTATAGAACCATAGATGTTTAAAGAAACAAACGATATCGACATAAACGTGAAAACGAGTACGGATATATCGCCAAAAGACGGATCTATTTTTGGAACAAACAGCGGGAGTACTGTTCCGAAGAACAAAAGCGGTTTGGGATTTGTTATCGCGTTGGTGAATGCAAGACGAAATGCGTGAGTGGGAACAATCTCGCGGTAACCCTCCTCCCCGCTTTTGTCACCAACCCAAAGCTTGATACCCAGCCATAGCAAGTAGCCGCCGCCGACTAAACGCAAAACCTGCATGGCCATCGCGGATTTGACGATGAATTGGCTGAGTCCGGCGGTTACAAGTAACCCGATGATACCCAGCGCCAGGATGTTACCGACTGCAAACGAAACGATCGGACGTCGGCCCAACCGAGCACCGGTATTCATAACGAGTAGGTTTGTTGGCCCGGGTGTTACGATATTCAACGCCGCGACGGCGGCAAATGCGGTCCAGTGTTCAAAGGTCACTCTTTTCTCCTGAGGTTGGAAGCCGTGGGGCACCAACGTGTTAAGCAGCGGCCTGATTGAGATAGAACGCTGCGTGAATGCCGCGGGCGACAGGCAGTCGAGACAGCCCTGTGTGCGCTTGTGGTTCTAACACGGTCGATGTCTTCACCGATACCCGCCGCTTAGTCCCTCGTTTGTCAACGATCTTCGAGTTTGTGTCGACCGTCCGAAACTGGCCCGGACTGTGTCAAAAACGCCGAGAGAACCACACACGTGAGTGGTACTCTCGGCCTAGTGCATACGGGGAAGCCAAAAGCGTTCTCAGGTCGGTTCGCGCCGACGAAATTGCCGCCGCGAGCCCTGACTTCAGTATCGCAGGATGTGCTTAACTGACGCGGCGCTACTTGCAATTACAAGGGAGTGTTGTCCTGAAACTATGGTGCTCTGCTCCCTGCGACGTACAGATCCCCAGACGCCTCGATACGACGAATGACCAGGGCATCCCGGTCAATCTCATCGGATGTACTGCCGAGCAGATAGACAAGGCCAGGGCTGGTAAATAGATCAACCGTCCTGCACACCGGCGTGCCGGGCTCCAATCTTCCGCCAATGCATTCGACAAGAGTCGGGAGAGCTAGTAGGGTGCTCAGACCTTGCCCGTCATGGATATGCCCGTCTAGCGATGATCGCAGGGCTACAATCCCCACGGCGTTGTGCATCTTGTAGCGTGGCATGCGCGCGAGCACTTTATCGGGCTCTATACAGCAGTCGGCATATAACGAAATGTGGTGGTGACCTATCGCGGCCAGCAATGTCGCTTGCCCAATTTTTCCGGTCATGCGGGCAGCAGACTCTATAAGCCGCGGGCCGTCACGAGTCAACATCACCTCCGTATGTGCGGCACCATGTCGAATCTCTAGGGCGTCCAAGACCTGATATACGTAGGACACGATCTGATCCTGCAACTGTCCATCCGGAGGTAGCAGCAACTGTCGGTCATACACCTGGTGCCCCCCTTCGAAGGTGGAGTCGAAACTCCAGATCTCCCCCACATAGTGCTTTCCTTCGATGCTCACAGTGTTGACCAGATATTGCTGCCCCTCTAAAAACTCCTGACCTAGCACTGTGTTATTGAGCGCACCAAGCTTGTTTGTTTTGCCGATAATGCACCGAAAGGCATGTCGGACATCCAGCGCCGTTTGGCATATTGCAACATTGTCGGAACCCGCACTAAGTGTTGGTTTGACCACGACAGGCCATTTCCCGTGGTGGGTCGCCCAATGTACGAGCGTGGACTCGTCTGCAGTTAAAATCTGCTCCGCTGCAGGGACGCCACATAAATGCAGACGTGCGCCCATAGCTGCTTTGTCCCTACGGCTACGGCTACATGCCGTGCCGTTCCCGGGCACGCCAAAGTGACTCGCAATCACATCGGCGAGCTCTACACCGGTTTCCATCCCAGGTAAAACAGCGACGATTGCGTGCGCGGTGAGTCGCTGTAGAATCGCCTGTAAGCCATCATCGGGCATTAGGATTTCCGCATACTCCTCGGGCCGCATCGTAGAAGTAAATACTGAGGGGAGCTCAGTCGAACTAAGCACTGCGATACTGTCCCATCCGGCTTTGTCGAAGATGGGAGCCAAGTAGGACCCGCTACCAAACGGGTCCACAATTACTGCCGCAGGACGAGCTGTCAAGGTCATTAGAGCCTCGCCTGCGGGACGACAGCCGCATCATCGACCGCGATTCGGTCTTTCAATTCGCTTTTTAGATAGTACTCGTATGATTGAGGAACGCCACCTCGCATCCGCAACTGATTCGCCAGATACTCGCGCCAAGAGAACACTTCCATGTCGAGGCGCGAAACAATGTCGCGAGAACTAGTGCTCGGCGTGGCAACAAACCATTGGTGATCCAAAGGATGCGGTGCCTCTAAAAAGGACAGCCGTAGTCCACAATTTTCGGCAAGCGAAGCTATCGTTGCCGATTTGTATTGTTGTATATGGGGGTAGGTCCAAGTGGATTCCTGGCTGTCGGTATCTCCCGTTAGGTAGGCTCCGACGAAGATCCCGTTTGGTGCCAGAACCTGCGATATTGAAAGGAAGCACATTTTTGCCTGATCCAGGCAAGCGTGCATGAAGATGCCCGCCGCCATAACGTAGTCAAATTCGCGGTCAAAATGACGTGCATCGAAGTTATTGTTGGAACTGAAGGTCGGTTTTTTTAGTTTTATAAGGTCATTGCCGATTTCTGCGGTGATCCCTTCCGTGAGACACCATTCTTCAGGCTCGATTCCGAAATAGTTTCCGGCGTTGAGATAGAGAAGTGAAAACCGTCCCCCTCTGAGGGACCCGCAACCGATGTCTAATAGGGTATCGTTCTCGCGCATGCCCAGCATCAAGAGTTTGACAAATTGTAGTGCTCCGAGACGATCGTAATAGTCCGGTGGGCCTACCCAGGCGCGGTGTTGACGTTCGCCCATGATTTTAGTGATTTGCATAGAGTCGTTAGTAAACAATCCGGCCGCTTGCTGCGGTTCTGAGTGAGCGCGATTTCCGTAAATCCCGCACGACGAATGCCCTTTTTAGCCAGCGATCTGTGCCATCGAAACGCCCCGGAATTTCGCGCCGGCCATGAACTGACTTGAAATTATCGATAAAAAAGAGATCTCCAGGTCGCAGGACGATGTCTTTCAATGCCGAATTCACTGCAGACTTGAGACGTTCAAAGGCGTTGAAGGCGGGGAGATCGTCGCCGAAGTCACCGATGTAGTGGGGATGAACCCGTAAATAAGGAGCGTGCGCGTCGCCGAACAGTGCAGGCACCTGCTCCGGGGCGCTGAACATTTGAAGGACACGTTCATGGCTACGCTTAACCAGATCGGCGACGAGGCTGGTTTCAGCTGGAGATAGCTCTCGGTCGGCCCGATTGCCTTCGTCGGGCAAGAAGGGATACGCAGGCCGAAACAGCTGCGCCTTCGTCTCGTTGTCGAGGTCCAGGTCATCAACCGAAGCGTACGTGGTCGCGACGGCATCATGGTTACGCAAGCACAGCAAGGCGACGTAGTCCATGCGTTCTGGATGAAACGCATCCTCGGTGTGCCACGCAAGTTTGTCGGTGCTCGTGCCAAGCTGACCGCCGTCGTTTCCTTTGATAGGAAATACCTCATGCACCAAATTCCCGCCCTGTTCTGTGGCCCAAGCGACAGTGTCACCAAGTAGGTGGGAGCAAAGTATCAAATAGAAATCTTCGCGACGGGTTGGATTGTTGGTGACTTTGTTCCGCCAGTGTGCGGGCGTCGGTCCGATCTGTTCATCATGGATGGGAAATCCGGTTACATGGCAGACGCCGTCGGTCTCGTTGAGCTTGAAACTCAGCAACCCCTTTCGAAGAACAGCAGGAAGATCTTGAGCATGCAATGCGACGTTTTGCAGGAAAATGGGATCCTCGACGCTCTCGTATCTGTCGATCAACTGATCGACATACTTATTGATAGAGGGGACAAAGTCACTTATGTCAATTTGCAAAACGCTCTCCTAGGATGTGAATGGAAACATATGCTATTGATTAGGTATCTTAATTTTTATATTGAACTAAAAATTAGAAAGTCAGGGCTTCGACGACGAGCGGTCGATTGACTTGAATACCGTGCCGTAGATCGTGAATAGAACGACCACAACGCAGCCAAATGCCGAAGGGATCGACCATGCGATTCGATCATCGAACCCCTGCACGACGTATGTAAGTACCGGTCCCAACGAAAGGAGCACAGAAACTGCAAATGGAGTCGAAAGCAGAATCCCACGTTGCAGGAGCCAAAGGGGCAGCGCGACACCAAGGATCATGGCAATCGCTAAATAATTCAGTTGGCCAAACGACGCTACAGTCAAACCAGGCCCACTGATAGCAAGGACCGCTGCAATGGGTATCAAAAGGTGAAAGCGATGTGCCATGATTCGTGTTGCGTTCCAACCCTTGTCTCCAAGTTGCTTAGTCGCAATGACCGTCATAGCTTGAGAGATACCGCCAACTGTCGCAGCGGTCAGGCCAATAAGTGACTCGTATGTGCTCGGTGTTTTAACGCCCGATAGACCTGCCATGGACGCCCAGATCAATAGGGCAGTACCGAAAAGAGTCCCCACCGCAGCTACGTAAGCGTAGCTGGGCAACTTTTTCTGTCGTACCACACGCTCCAATACAATGATGCTTGGTGGCCCAAAGCCGCACATAATTGCGGTGACAATCGCAGGTTCAATGTATCGCAGGGCAACGAAATATCCCGTCCAACTCAATGCGCTCATCACATTCATTGTGAAGAGTGCGCCAGCATCGGCGCGCTTGATGGTCAAAGCGCTAGCACCGGTGACAAAAATGAGGCGGCTCATGAACACGATACTCGTTGCGAGGAACCCCCAGAAAAGAAAGGTGAATGGATGCAGACTTTGCAGCAATCGTCCGGAGAACACGGCGTTCGCATTCGCCATAAGAATAAAGGCGACAACGTAAATAGTGCCAGAGCCGGGCGACGCACCGACGAGAGTCCGACTGGCGGAGCGGGTTTCAACCACGTTCATTTCACCTCTCCAAGAGGACCAAATGATTATTGAGATTCTGACTGTGACGGTCAATCTGCGAAATATTGCCACAGAGACTGTAAATAAATTGAGATAATATGTATCTCATATATGGATGGGAAATATGTGAAATTAATGTCTGAAGGCATGTCTCACAAATGATAATTTGAGAGAGATCTCCCTCGAGTGCCTGCAATGATGCGCATTCTTCTGTCTATCCATTCTCGAATAATCAAGATCCTATAAATGATGGGCGTGTCACCGTCCATTCGTAAATATCTCGTCCACACGTATTCACGAGAACTCCTAATATAATAAAAGTCGCTGCCGTGATCTTTAATGATCCGATCGATTCATTAAAAATTAAATGGGAGAAAAAGATACCGAAAACCGGAACCAGAAGATAAGTTGGTGCAGATATGGAAAGAGCGTATTTGCTAAGTAGCATGGTCCATATTCCATAGGCAAATAAAGTCGTGATGTAAGCGATAAATAGCAAAGTACCGATTGATAACGGGTGCAGATTTTCAGCGATACCGTGGAGCGGATTTTGGCCAGAAATAACAAAGCGGATCGAAAACATGGTTAATGCTGAGATCGGACTTGACCAAATAATGAATAAGAAAGGTTGAGTGGTTCTCGATTTTTTAATTGCGCTATTAGCGATCACCCAAAATGCGGTTCCTAGCAGCGCGAAAGCTAAGCCATGCGCAGTAACACTTCCGTCGGTGACTGCGGCAATCAACCCCAGTCCGGAAAGTGCCAGAATAAATCCCAAAGCATTGAATATCGTTACCCTTTCTCTAAAAAGCAAAAGTCCGACAATGACCGTCATAAACGCGCCCAACTGCAAAACAAGCGCAGACACGCCTGCCGAGAGCCCTGCATGCATTCCAAGTAAAACCGACCACAGACCCAGGCTCATGGAAACGCCGTAGGCGGCAACATACTTGAAGGAGCACGCAGGTCTTTTCGCGAAAAATATCGCAGGAAAAGCGCAGAGGGAAAATCGTAGCCCAGCCAAAAGAAGGGGATCGAAAGAGCTAAGCCCCAGTTTGATCGCCGAGTAGTTCAGGCCAAATATGCCAGTAATCAACAGCGCGGCCAGTATGTGAGTTATTCGCATGTAGTCCTCACTATTCTGCGGCCAGTGAAGCCGCCAACTTCTGATCAAATACGCCTTGCGGGAGCACGTGGATCAACCCCATCTCGGTTGCTTTATCCCACAACTCGGCAGTTGTGCCGACCTCAAATTTCTCGCGTAGAGCGGTCATATGTTTGAACACCGTGCGAGGAGTGATATCGAGCAGGTTTGCGATAGCCTTCGTTCTTTTGACGCGTAGCGAATAAAACAATACCTCATGTTCGCGCTTGCTAATGTCAATTCCAATGTGATCCGTTCCTATGAGGTAGGTACCGTTATCAAGCAGTAATTTCCCATTTGTGGCAATGGGGATTTTTTGTAAAAAATTGCCCAGTTTGAAAGTGGTTTCCGATGTCACATCCTCTCCGGTAACGAATATTCCATCGACGTCGCCACTTTCGTTCAGAAGCGGTGTCTTGAGAAATTTATAAGCTTTAAATTTTCCTTGTGCGTCGGGATGAATTCCAAGCAGGCTCAGAGGTTTCCTGCTTTTTATGACCTTCTTATCCTGTTCATGAACCAGCGCCGCACATTCTGCAGAGCGTGCCGGCATGTCATATGCCGTCCGTCCGACGACATCTAGAGGATGCTCCAATTCGACTATTTTTGCGTACTCGGCGTTCGCATGCGTGAACACCGAATTAACGTCTTTATACGCGGAGGAGCAAGGTAAATTATCAATCAAATTTTTGAGTATCAACGGATCTATCATTTTTGCCTCATCGATTACTGAAATGATGAAATTAAAATTCAATCTCCTCCCTACAGATGAAACCTCGGCAAGAACGAAGTGCTCAACGGGTTTTAGCGCGGCTAGGAGACCGCAAGATCTTGACACAGAGGCGCCACATATATTGAGACAACTTGTATCTCATATATAGGTGTCGAAAATGGCGGAAAAAGGACACTTATAGGCACGCTGCACAATTAATAAACTGGCCTAAGAAGTCGCGGCTGGCGTCTCAATGGGCGCGACCGCTATCGACTAACCATGCGGGAACAGGAGAGGGGCGAGATGATGAGCAACGAACTGAATAGGCCGGTTCACGAACGCCTTACGGAAGAACTCATAGAGCGTTTGCGCCAAGGTGTGACCCCTTGGCAGATGACACGGCAAACGGGCGACTTGGTCGCGTTCACTGCGATGAACTTGGCCGAAGGTAAGCGATATGAGGACGTGGCTGAACGGCAGCGCTCAGCAGAACAACCAATACACGAGCAGCACATGCTCGGCTGGACCGGCTTGATGCAAATCAAGGGCGCAGTCAAACGCGACGGAGCTGTCCGATGGGCAGAGGATGTGGGCGTCGAGCCGGACTTTTATCGCATGTACGCACAGACAAAGGACAACGTCTTCGAGTGGCTCTGCGACTATCCAACCGAGCAGCAAGCCAAGAACATGGCTAACCGCATGACCGCGATCTTTTCGATGATGACCAGCGAGGATACTCGCCGCTTGATTACGAGCGGGGCTCGCAAAACGACCCCGCCGAACGTCGTCGACACATCAACTGATAGTGCCGCCCGTTTCCTTCAAATCCTGTTCGACCGCCAGCGCCGTCTGCACCGCGATCCGTAGCCCCTGAATCACACTAGCCAGCGCAAGGCTCGGCTGCCCCGGGTGCGCCGCAGCCTGTTCCGGCAGATAAGGAATATGGATAAAGCCGCCCCGCACCTGCGGCGCATGCAAAGCCAGATAATGCTGCAAACCATAGAACACATGGTTACAGACAAAAGTGCCCGCCGTTTGCGACACCGACGCGGGTACGCCCGCCGCACGCAACGCCTGCACGATAGCCTTGATCGGTAACGTAGAAAAATAGGCCGCCGGCCCCGCATCGACAACCGGCGCATCAATCGGCTGACGCTGCGCGTTATCAGGAATACGCGCATCGTCGACATTGATCGCGATCCGCTCGATCGACAAATCAGCCCGACCACCAGCCTGCCCCACGGCAATCACCAACTGCGGCTTAAGACTACCCACCAGCTCACCAAGCACCTCATTAGCCGCCCCAAACACACAGGGCAATTGCCGGGCCAGCAACCGCGCCGGCCCGTCAGGCGTATCAACTTCCACCCCATCAAGCGCACGCACTGCCTCCCACGAAGGATTGACCGCTTCCTTGTCGAACGGCTCGAAGCCGGTCAGCAACACAGTGGTCATGCGATTCGAAGCGTGGGCGGGCGATGCGTTCGACATGGTGTGGTTCCTTACATGAATGCGTACAACAAAACGATATTGGCAACCAGGATACCCAAAGCGGTAGGCACCTGCACCTTGATCACCGCATTCTTGTCCGGCAGTTCAAGCAGCGCCGCCGGAATGATATTGAAGTTGGCCGCCATCGGCGTGAGCAGCGTACCGCAATAACCGGAGAACATGCCGATCGCCACCATGATGGCCGGGTTGGCATGATGCAAGCCTACCAGGATAGGTACGCCGACACCGCCCGTCATCACCGGGAACGCGGCAAAGCCGTTGCCCATGATCACGGTGAAGAGCGCCATGCCCACGCAATACACGATCACAGCCACCAGACGCGTGTCCATGTTGATCGTCGTGGTCACGATATGCGCGACGGCTTTCCCCACACCCGCATCCGAAAACACCAGACCTAGCATCCCCAGCATCTGCGGAAGCACCACAGCCCAACCGAGCGCTTCGATCAGGCGGCGCGATTCCTTCGTCGCTTGGACGGGAGAATCGCGCGTAATCAAGCAGGCCAGCACCACAGCCACCACGCAGCCAATCCCGAACGCAACCAACGTCACGTTTTTCGGATCCAGCAACGGCGTGCCGCCGACGATCAGATGACTAGCTAGCAACGTGCCGATCACGGTCACGACCGGAATCGTCAGTGCAGGGACAAACAAGCGATTGCCCAGCCGCGCGGCACTAGCCTTGCGGGTCGCGTCGGACAGCGTCTTGGATTTGGCCGCCAACACGCCACCGAAACCGGCGATCACCGCCATCACGATCACGAGCGCACCGACCACCGCCGGCGGCAGGACATCCCCGATCAAAAAGATGATCGCGTAAATAAACCAGAAACCGCCCGATAACAAACGTTTGGGGTGACTCGAATCCGTCAGGATCATGCCCGACGTAATCAGCAAAATGATGCCGACCAGCCAGTAAAGATAAGTAATGGACAAGATCATGCCTGCTCTCCGGTGGTCGTAGCGCTTTCAGCACTTGCAGCGTTGGTGTTCACGGGATGACCGAGTTCACGGTCGAGCTTTTTGTCGAGCAGGTAAAGGCGCACCGAGTGGATCACAAACGCGCAGATCGCAGTCGGAATGCCCCAGACGGCCACATGCAGCGGCGCTACGTCGATGCCGGCCTCATGCAGGAAGGTGGTCATCAGCACGATCGCGCCGAACGCGACGAAAATATCCTCACCGAAGAACAACCCGACGTTATCGGTTGCGGCTGCAAAAGCGCGCAGCTTGTATCGGATCGCATCACTGATTTTGCCATAGCGTTTCTCAGCGGCACCCTCGGCCATTGGCGCCAACAGCGGACGCACCATTTGCGGATGGCCGCCCAGCCCGGTCAGTCCGACCGCCGCCGTGAGCTCGCGCAACAGCAGATAGACGATGAGCAAACGCCCGACCGTCGCGGAGTGGATCTTGCTGATCCACGCCTGGGCATGCTCGCGCAAACCGTGCCGCTCAAGCAAGCCGATCACCGCCAGCGGCAGCAACAGGATCAATGGCAGATTACGGGTTTTGACAAAACCCGAGCCGATCGAAGCGAGTACTTTTTCGATCGGAAAATGGGCCGCGTAGCTGGTCACGACAGCGGCTGCCGCCACCACCAGCATGGGGTTGAAGCGCAACAAAAAGCCCGCAATGATGACGGCTACGCCAATCAGCGGCCATAGACTTACCGTGGTTTGCATCGGATTACCTCCAACTTCTCTGGTCGTTGTGTTTTAGATATATCTGCGAGATGAGTCTTCCTTCGGGCACTGCTTGCAAAACGTGGCAGGCGATGCGAACCACGCTTTGCAAATTCAACGAATCCAGCCCCACTGCGGGCCAGACTCTGAATCGGGGGTCATTGCATTTGCGTGGCTCTTGCTGCCGTACCTGCCGTGGCGGCAGCCGCGGCGGTCGGGCACACGGCGATCGATTCGGCGGCAAGCCGCTCACGGATCTTGCGTGCGAACGCGAGTGCGTGGGCGCCATCGCCATGCAGGCAGATGGTTTGCGCATTCAGCGACACGATGGTGCCGTCGATCGCTTGCACGCGCTTCTCGCGGATCATCGCCAGGGTGCGCGTCATCACGGCGTCTTCGTCGTCGAGCAACGCGCCGGGCTGGCTGCGCGGCACCAGTGCGCCATCGGGCATATAGCCGCGATCGGCAAACACTTCCTCGGCGTACGGCACGCCGGCACGACGCGCGGCTTCGACGAGCTGGCTGTTGGCCAACCCGAAAACCACCACGCCAGGATCGAACGCGCGGACGGCGGCGACGATCGCCTCGGCCAGCGGCAAGTCGCGCGCTGCCTGGTTATAGAGCGCGCCGTGCGGTTTGACGTGCACGATGCGCCCGCCCTCGGCACGCGCGATCGCGTCGAGCGCACCGAGCTGATACAACACGCCCGCGTACACTTCGGCAAACGGCAAGGTCATCTCCGAACGGCCGAAGTTGGCACGGTCGTTAAAGCTAGGATGTGCGCCGATCGCCACGCCTTTTTGCAGCGCCCAGCGTACGCAATCGCGCATCTGCGTCGGCCCCCCCGCATGCCAGCCGCAGGCGATATTGGCGGAACTGACCAAATCGAGCAGCGCTTCGTCGTTGCCGCAGTCTTCGCCGAGATCGGCATTCAAATCTATTTGCATTGCAGTGTCCTCTATCGACAGGGTTACCCGTAGCCGGCGACAGCCTTCGCGCCGGGTCCACGTAATTCTTTTCACGTCTTGCGGCGCTACTTTCTGGCTAAGCGTTCCCGGCGCATTTGCAGCGCCAACTCGATCTGTTGGAGGTAATGCCCGATGTCGCGCAATGCCTGGTCGGCTTGCTCTTGCGTACTCGGGATGAAACGCATCGTCGAATTCAAGCGCGCTTGCGCGAGCCGCCACAAGTCGGCGCTAAGCACTGCGCCGATCTTCGGGTACCCGCCGGAGGTCTGCGCATCGCCCATCAACACGATCGGCTGGCCGTTCGGCGGGACCTGGATGGTGCCGGGCAATACCGCGTGCGACAGCAGGCTGGCGTCGGTAGTGCGCGCCAGCGCCGGGCCCGACAAGCGGTAACCCATACGGTTGCTGTTCGGCGTGATCGACCAGTGCATGCCCCAGAACGTCTGTTGCGATTCGGTCTTGAAGGTGTGGTATTCGGGGCCAGCCAACACGCGCACCAGCGTATCGGGGGTGCCCTGCGCAAGGGTGTCTTTGCCGGCGTCGAGCTGCGCGAAGTCGCACCAGCCTGGCGGCTTGACACCGAAGGCTGCGCTTTGCGCTCCAAGCGCCGCACTGTCGCAATGTTTGACCGTGCCTACCGGCAAGCGATCGCCGTCGCGCAGCGAGCGGCCGCCAAGCCCGCCGAAGCCGGCTTTCAGGTCGGTGCTGCGCGAACCGAGCGTGGGCAACACATCGATGCCGCCGGCGATGGCGAGATACGCGCGCATGCCACGGCGCGGCGCGCGCAGCGTGAGCACCTGCCCGGCTTGCACAGGCACGCTCCACCAGGCATGCACGGGGGCGTCGTCCAGCGTCGCAGCGAAATCGGCGCCGGTCAGCGCGATCCGGGTGTCACGGGTAAAACGAAAGACGGCCGGACCGATGGTGATCTCGATGCCGGCCGCCTCGCGCGCGTTGCCGGCTAGCCGATTCGCCACGCTCATGGCCAAGGTGTCGAGCGCGCCGCTTTGGCACACGCCGAGGTGACGAAAACCGTGACGTCCCAGATCCTGCACCGAGGTGAGCGTGCCTGCCCGCAGAACTTCGATCATGCGAGTACTCCGGCTACGGTGAATTTCACGCGGTCGCCTGGTGCGAACAGGGTCGGCGGGTCGCGCGTGGGGTCGAAGAGCGCCAAATCCGTGCGCCCGATCAGTTGCCAGCCCCCCGGCGATACGGCCGGGTAAATGCCGGTCTGTTCGCCGCCGATGCCCACAGAGCCCGCCGGCACCGCCAAACGGGGTTCGGCGCGGCGCGGCATTTCCAGCGCCGGGTCCAGGCCGCCCAGATAGGCAAAACCGGGCTGGAACCCAAGGAAGAACACTACGTATTGCGCCGCCGTATGCCGCTCTATGACCTCGTGCGGGGCCAGGCCGGCATGACGGGCCAGCGCCTCGAGGTCAGGGCCCGCCTCGCCGCCGTAATGCACGGGAATTTCCACCAGGCGCCCTTGTTCTTGCGCCACGTCGGGCGCGAGCCATGCCGCTTCGAGTTGACTGCATAGCGCGTCGCGATCGATCGACAGCGGGTCGAACACCAGCGTCAAATTGTTCATGCCCGGGACGACTTCGATGATCTGAGCCCAGGAACGGGCGAGCCGGGCGACCTCCCATACGCGGCGCTGGGTCGCGAGCGTGGCCGGCGGCGCGAATTCGCACAGCAGCGCGCTATCTCCGAGCGGGACGATAGTGGGTTGGCAATCAATGTCGTTGAGCGTATTAATGGGAGCCGCCTGCGAGCAAAAAGGAAGAAAACGCCGCCGTGCATTTCGGACCGAAGCACCGCGGCAATAATACATTATCAATAAAATGTCGATAATTTATCAATAATAGTTTTCCCCAGGAGGTTGAAATCGCTGCACGGGTGTCGCGACGTGTATATTTGCTTATCGCGGTCATTCGCCGCATTTGGGCGCTACTTGACGCCCGGCCACCCCACTTAGCAACAGGCACGACTGGAAAATGACGACATCTGTCTCTAAAAATCCCCGGAAAATCGTTTCGTCCGATCACCTTGTGTCGGAAAAAAGTGCGGAGTTGTCCGAGTTCGAGTACGCGCTGATCATGGTCGGCAATGCATTCAATCGCTGGATGATGCGTTGCATGTCGGCGGCCGGCGCCAAGGACATGACCGCTGTCGAGGTTTCGCTGCTGCACCACATCAACCATCGCGACCGCAAGAAAAAGCTGGCTGATATCTGCTTTGTCCTCAATATCGAAGATACGCATGTGGCCACCTATGGCTTGAAGAAGCTGGTTGCGCGCGGCTATGTCAAAAGCGAAAAAATCGGCAAGGAAGTATTTTTTGTCGCGAGCCCGGCGGGCCGCGAACTGTGCATGAAATATCGCGAAGTGCGCGAAAGCTGCCTGATCGAGGCGCTGGCCGACGCTGGCCTGACCAACGAGTCGATCGGCGAGGCGGCGCAACTGATGCGCGGTGCATCCGGCTTATACGATACCGCGGCGCGGGCCGCGGCGTCGCTATAAATTAACCGGGTCGCAGCAGGCGCCGGCCGGTGTCCGTCTAATAGTAGCCACCACTAATATCGGCCCGCTTCGCTCACGATAGTGTCTAGCGGCACGTCGTGCGCTTCGAGCGGCAGCGCGGAGATTCGGCTAGCCTCGAAAGCGACGCCCGCGGTATAGGGGCGTGGCGCCAGCGTTGCCAGCGTGCGGTCGTAAAAACCGCCGCCGTAGCCCAACCGGCGGCGGGTTGCGTCGAATCCCAGGCAAGGAATCAGTAGCAGATCAGGCTGCACGGCTAGCGCTTGCGCGGGGATCGGGATTTGATAGCGTCCCGCTTGCATGGGCGCGCCGGGTTGCCATGCGTGAAACACCAGCGGCGCGTTCGGCGCGTCGATCACGGGCAAAGCGGCGGTGCGGCCGCTGGCGGCTTCAAGCCAGCGCGCCACGACTTCGCGTAAATCGAATTCGCCCGGCATGGGCCAATAGAACGCCACACATTGCGGTGAGCGCTCGTTTAGCAAAAGGGTCACCCGCTGCGCCAGCGCATGGTCGCGCGCCGCATTTGGCGCCAGCGCGTTGCGGATCTCAAGCAGCTGTTTGCGCATCACGCTCTTGGCGGCTTTTAGCATGGCGCCGGCGTCCTCGGGTACTTCTTGCCTCACTGTTTTTCACCTCTGTCAAAGACACCGCAAAAAGACCTCGCGACACCCGCGAGATCGCGCAGTTTCGGCCTCTTGGGGCCAATGTTGCATGCTATCCTTCACGCCATCGCAGTCTGATTTTCAACGATGCCCAAATTGCCCAATCGCCCCGAAAACCGCTCCCTATTTCGCCTTCCCCATCGCCTCGAACACCGTGTCGATCAAGTATATCGTGCGCTCGGCTCGACGCTGGTACGCGCCATGCCCCGCGTGGCCAGCCTGGTGCTGGCGGGCAGCCTGGTGCTGAGCGCCTGCGCGGCTGGCGCTCAGCCGCCCATGACACGCACGTCGTTTCAAAGCGCCGATCAGATCTTTCTTGCGCTGCGCGACGCCGCCCGCAATAACGACGCGCCCGGCGCGGCCATACTCGGTGCGCAACTCACCGGCTATCCGGTGCCTTCGTACGTCGATTACTTCATGCTCAAGCCGCAGTTGTTCGACGGCTCGAATCACGCGCTCGCCGATGCGCCCGATGGCCCGGTGCTCGCATTTCTGCAGCGCTACGACGGCCTGGCGATCGCGGACCGTATGCGCAACGACTACCTGCTGGTGCTTGGCGCGCGCCACGACTGGACCAATTTCGATGCGCAATATCGCCGCTTTGCGCTCAACGACGATACCCAGGTCAAGTGCTACGCGCTGGAGTCACGCGCGGCCCATGGCGAGAACGTCGGCGATGCGGCGCGTGCCTTGCTCGTCGATCCCAAGGGCTATGGCGACGGCTGCGTCGACCTGATCAATTTCCTGGCGCAAAAGCAGCAATTGAGCCGCGACGACGTCTGGCAGCAGATCCGCGTCGCTTACGAGCAAAACTACGTCAACACCGGCAACCGGATTGCCGACGCGTTGGGCGCGGACCGCCCCGATCCCGCGCTTTTCGACCAAGTGACGTCGGCGCCGCCGATCTACCTCGCACGAGGCCCCGGGTCCGGCAAATGGGTACAGCAATTGGCCGTATTGGCGGTAATCCGCATGGCGCGCAACGATCCGGCGCTGGCTGCCGCCACGTTTGCCCGCGTGTCGCCCGCGCTGAGCAATGAGCATCGCGAGGAAGCTTGGGGTTCCATCGCGTATCTGGCGGCGCTCAAGCGCATGCCCGATGCGCTCGACTGGTATCGCAACGCCAAGAATGCCACGTTGTCCACGCCCGCCTACGAATGGCGGGTGCGCACCGCGTTGCTGGCCGGCGACTGGAAAATGGTGCGGCGCGCCGTGGAAGCCATGCCGCCCGCGCTGCGCAGCTTACCCGCCTGGACTTACTGGCATGCGCGCGCACTGCGCGAAGCCGGCAACGAGCAGCAGGCGCAGCAGGAATTCGCTCAGATCTCGTCGCAATACAATTTCTACGGCCAACTGGCGCTAGAGGAGCAAGGGCAGAAAATTTCCGTGCCGCCGAAGACCGTCGTAACCGACGCGGAAGTGGACGCCGTTTCCTCACTGCCGGGTTTCCAGTTGTCGCAACGCTTCTATGCGATGAACCTGCGCTTCGAGGGCAATCGCGAATGGAATTGGACCTTGCGCAACATGACCGACCGCCAATTGCTGGCCAGCGCCGAATATGCACGCCGGATCCAGCTCTATGACCGCACCGTCAATACGGCCGACCGCACCCAGACCGAGCATGACTTTTCGTTGCGCTATCTCGCACCGTTTCGCGATATCGTGCAGCGCGATGCCGCCAACACCGGGCTCGATGTGGAGTGGGCCTACGGGTTGATACGCCAGGAGTCGCGTTTTATCATCAATGCGCAGTCGGGCGTGGGTGCTACCGGCCTGATGCAATTGATGCCGGGCACGGCCAAACTGGTGGCGAAGAAAATCGGGCTGGGCGCGCTCACGCCCGACCAGATGGCCAACCTCGACACCAACATCCTGCTGGGTACCAACTACCTCTCGGATATTTATTCGCAGCTCGACGATTCGCCGGTACTCGCCTCGGCCGGCTACAACGCGGGCCCGGGCCGTGCGCGGCAATGGCGCGACACGTTGACGCATCCGGTGGAGGGGGCGATATACGCGGAAACCATTCCGTTCAACGAGACGCGCGACTATGTGAAGAACGTTTTGTCTAACACCACGTACTACGCGGCTTTATTTGAAGGCCGTCCGCAATCGCTCAAGGCCCGGCTGGGAATCATTACGCCGTAAGGCGTCACGATTACTGGCGAGGGCGGAACCTGTAACGGAGTGAACATGCGACATCAGACGATTGCAGTGATTGGCGGTTCCGGTTTTATCGGCAGCGAGCTGATCAACCGGCTCGTAGCCGACGGACGGAACGTGCGGGTGGCGACTCGTCGCCGTGAAAATGCGAAGCGCTTGACGATTTACCCGGTCGATGTGCTCGAAGTGAATCTGTTCGATCCGGCCCAGCTCGACGCATTCCTGCGCGGCGTGGATGCCGTGATCAACCTCGCCGGCATTTTGCACAGCCGGCGTGGTGAGCCATACGGGTCGGACTTCGCACGCATGCATGTGGAGTTGCCCAAGAAAATCGCCTCCGCGTGTGCGGCGGAGAAGATTCGCCGGGTGATCCATATCAGTGCGCTGGGCGCCGATTCGCAGGGCTCCAGCATGTATCTGCGCTCCAAAGGCGACGGCGAGCGCGCGCTACTGGCGGCGCGCGGCCTGGACACGACGATTTTCCGGCCATCGGTGGTGTTTGGACCGGACGACGCATTCCTGAACACGTTCGCCTCTCTGCAGCGCACATTTCCGGTCATTCCGCTGGCTTGCGCCAAGGCGCGCTTCCAGCCCGTGTATGTCGGCGACGTGGTCCAGGCCATCGTCAATGCGCTCGACAACGCTGCAACCTACGGCAAGACCTACGAGCTGGGCGGCCCGCGCGTTTATACCCTCGCGGAACTGGTGCGCTTGGCCGGCCAAGCGGTCGGACGCGATCGCAGGATCTACGCCTTGCCCGGGTTCGTGGGACGCCTGCAGGCGCGGCTGTTCGAATTGCTGCCCGGGCCACCGATGCTCACGCGCGACAATCTCGATTCGATGAAAACCGATAACGTGATGAGTGGACCCATTGCGCCTGAGTTGGGCATCACGTCGACCAGTCTTGAAGCCGTCGCGCCTGAATATTTATCCGGACTGACGCTGCGCGAACGTCTGAACACCTACCGATCGAACGCTCACCGCTGATCATCATGAAACTTGTCATCGCTGATAAGAACTACTCGTCTTGGTCGATGCGCCCGTGGGTGCTGATGAAGCACTTCGGTATCGAGTTCGACGAGATCCTGGTCCGGCTGGCCGAGGACGATACCGAGGCGCGGATTCGCCAATTTTCGCCTTCCGGCAGGGTGCCGGCCTTGGTGGACGAGCAGGGCCGGGTGGTGTGGGATTCGCTCGCGATTGCCGAGACGCTGGCCGAGCGCCATCCCCAACTTGCTTTATGGCCGCGCGATGCGGCCGCGCGCGCGCATGCACGCAGCGTCAGCGCCGAGATGCATTCGGGGTTTGGCGCGGTGCGTAACCACATGCCGATGAAGATACGCGCCCACTTGCCCGGGCAAGGGGCGGTGCCCGAAGCGCTCGCCGAGGTGGCGCGCATCGACGCGCTGTGGAGCGAGTGCCTTGCGCAATACGGCGGGCCGTTCCTGTTCGGCGAATTCACGATCGCCGACGCGATGTTTGCGCCAGTGGTGATGCGCTTCAATACCTACCAGCCCGCCGTGTCGGATGTCGCGCGCGCTTATATGCAGCGCGTCACGGCATTGCCTGCGGTAGCGCAGTGGATCGCCGACGCGCATGCGGACCCGCGCATGATCGCCCGTTACGAAGGGCTGGCCGCTACGCCATGAAGTTCTACGTATGAAGATCTACACTGTCGGCGGCGCGATTCGCGATGCCTTGCTGGGCTTGCCTGTGCAGGATCGCGACTACGTGGTGGTGGGCGCCACGCCCGAGCAGATGGTCGCGCAAGGTTTTCGTCCGGTCGGAAAGGATTTCCCGGTATTTCTTCATCCGAAGACGCAAGAGGAATATGCGCTGGCGCGCACCGAGCGTAAAACCGCGGCCGGGTATCACGGCTTCAATTTCTACTATGCGCCAGATGTCACGCTCGAGGAAGATCTGGCACGCCGCGACCTGAGCGTGAATGCGATGGCGCGAGAAGTTGCGCCCGACGGCGAGCTGACCGGGCCGATCATCGATCCGTATGGCGGGCGCGATGACCTCGCGGCGAAGGTGTTTCGCCATGTCGGCGAGGCTTTTGTCGAAGATCCGGTGCGGATTTTGCGGCTTGCGCGGTTTGCGGCGCGGTTCGACGAGTTTACGGTTGCGCCTGAAACGAGCGCTTTGCTTGCGCGCATGGTTGCGGCCGGCGAGGCGGATGCGCTGGTGCCTGAGCGGGTATGGCAGGAGCTTGCGCGCGGCTTGATGGAACATAAGCCGTCGCGCATGTTTGCGGTGTTGCGCGAATGTGGTGCGTTGGCGCGCATTCTTCCCGAACTCGATTCGCTGTGGGGCGTGCCGCAGCGGGCTGAGTACCATCCGGAAATCGACACGGGCGTGCATGTGATGATGGTGCTCGATTACGCCGCGATGCGTGGTTATACCTTGCCGGTGCGTTTTGCGGCGCTCACGCATGATCTCGGCAAGGGCACTACGCCGGCGGAGATTTTGCCGCGCCATATCGGGCATGAAGGTCGTAGCGTTGAATTGCTCAAGCCGTTGTGTGAGCGTTTGCGTGTGCCTAATGATTGCCGTGATCTGGCGATTTTGGTAGCGCGTGAACATGGCAATTTACATCGGGTCATGGAGTTTGGGGCGGCGGCGCTGGTGAAGCTATTCGAGCGCTGCGATGCGATGCGCAAGCCGGCACGGTTTGCCGAAGCGTTGCAGGCGTGTGAAAGCGATGCGCGCGGGCGTTTGGGGCGGGAGAAGCAGCCGTATCCGCAGGCTGAGCGGTTGCGGATCGCGTTGGTTGCTGCGCGTGCAGTCGACGCGGGGGCGGTTGCGGGGCAGGCGCCTTCTCCCGGCCAGATCAAGGAATGGGTGCATCGTGCGCGAGTTGAGGCGGTAGAGCGAGCGATTAAAGACGAGGCGTGAGTTAGGAATCTTGCTGCGGCTAACCTTTTGAGCACCGCCATCACCGGTGGTAAAAGATCCCTGTAAGTCCGATGACTTACGGGGATTTTGTTTTTTCGGCTGACAGATTATCGTCCCGATAATGCGGCCGAATTCCCAAAAATATAGAGGCTCGGCAATCTGCTAAATTACGCGCTCACGAGTAACAGGACCTGGAGATGGGCAGCGCTGAACTAAAAACAGATTCGTCGCAGCGGTGGGTGATGTATAGTAAGGATACCTACGAAAATGTACGTATCTTTCTTACTGCGGAGCAAAAAAAGGCGGTTGCAGAAGGCAAGAGGTTCTCGGAACGCGCATACGCTGATGTATGAGCAAAGGATACTGCCCTGGTGCAGCGCGTCCGTTCGTTCCTCGGGGCGAACTTTTATTGGCACCAGCGGCTGGCAAAGAGCGGCGCTGATCTTGAGGTCATACAGACCTTGCAGTCCATGATTCGTGGTGAGAGTGTTGTACTCGTCGCAGAGCAATCGCGGACCGGCGGCGTGGGGATTGCTCCTGCGCCGAAACCCAAAGGGCTGCCCAGTTTACGTGAGGAGTTGATGACGAATCTGGGCATGTCGTACGATGCTGCGACCGCCTACATGATTCGCTATAACGAGATAGTGGAGAAGATCCATGCGATGGAGGCCAGTTGCGCAAGCAGAGCCGCGGGCGATATCACGAAAACAGCCACGCCGCTAGGCGATGCGCGGCCGTTCGAATACGCGCCGGATACAATTGGCGATGCAGAGCAGGAGGCTGGTGTATTTCTCACGCCAGCTGAAGAAATGGAGTGCGAAACTCAGTACGAGGCAGATATGGGCCAGTGCAGTGCCTACTGGGCCATGCAAAGTTCATCGTGGGCTATGTGCAAAGAGAGAGCCATGCAGCGATACGCACGATGCTTAAGAGGAATGTAGGAGAATTTATGAATAAACGCCCCGCCCGTTGCGTGCTGATCTCGTATGACGAAGATGAGCGCGCGATCCAGACTTGTGCGATAGACCGCTCATTGGTAGAGAAACTAATACAAGCTGCGCTAACTGTTCCTTGGCCGTTGGAGAAGCAAGACTTCATTCTTGGTGATGAGTTCGCTCGCCAAATCGGTGGAGTCGCTTTGCTATTGTTGGCGCAAGCGCAGCCCGAACTAACCCCATACATCAACGTGACGAGAAATTCTGAACCGCCGCCGAAAGACTGATCTTCCTGAGCTTGATTTGCCGTGGGGCGTCCCGCGACGGGCCGACTACCATCCGAAAATCGACACGGGCGCGCATGTGATGATGGTGCTCGATTACGCGGCGATGCGCGGTTACGCGTTGACGAACTAGGATCATGAATGAACTCGAGACCTTCACCTATTTTCACGACTGGTACATCGATATCCTCGCGGTAACGGATGACCGCAACAGTTTGACCTTGGGACTCAAATTAGACTATCGGCGCGCTATCGTGACGTTCGTCGGGACCACGCGATGCATTGTCGAACACTATGGGCTTCTCAACATCGTCTACGACATCAAGATTCTTGAGTCCGGGACACCGCGATATGAGCACGCTCTAAAGGCACTTGAGAAGTCGGACCGATTTTCTGACAAACAGCCTAGGCATCTCGCGCTGGTTGCTGCAACAGTCGGTGCGGAAATGATTGTCGAATTTGCCTCTCTGCGGATCGAGTCCGCGTGACGAGCTGACGCGCTGCGTTATGACCAAGCTATTGCTGGCGCAAACGCAGCCCGAACTAACTCCATACAACAACGGAACGCGAAATTTTGAACCGCCATCGATAGACCGATCGCCACCGCGGTAGCGCCATGGTCATTTAACAGAGTCGTTGTAATGGCGGATGAGACATAAAAAGGATCCCTTCGGGAATGGCTGCATCTTTCCCACTACAGAGGAAAAACAGATGGTTGAAGAAGACAAGAGGTTCTCGCAACGCGCACACGCCGGAAATATTATCGGCAACATCCACGATTACAAAACCAACGCCGATTCGAACACAAATCGACTTGCATATGCGTCGTTCTCGATTGGCGGGGACGAGGTGATACCTGAATTCTGGACTCGTTATTTCGGCGTCAAACCTAATATGGCGATTATCAAAGGCGTGTCGTTCATGACACTATCTGGTCGAAAGAGCTACTTGCCCGGACGGACCAGCATATGGGGGGGGAGCAGCAAGTTCGCGGTCCAAAGCGACCACCTCGAGCCTCATTTGCGGTATCTCATCGAATATCTTCGCCTGCCTCGTCCCGACCTTCGCGACCTAGTCAATAAACAGGGCGGGGGTATGCGCTTCTTTTGCTACTGGGCCAATTACACGGGCGACCGAGTGCCTGATGTGCCCGACGACTTCCGGGCAATGATGGAGTCCATGGGCGGAATCATCGACATTGACGAATACCGGTAGGCGCAGCAACCGCAAATCGCGATGCCACTATCACCTATAGCGTATGCGACCTGTCGCCACGCTCGAAACCCGCCAGCGTGCCATCGATGCCGCGCGCAAACCCGATCACCTTGAACAGTTCGCCCATTTCTGCTTCGCTCAACAGCTTCTGCACCGCGTTGGCCGCCGGCATGAAGGTCTTGATCTGCGTCGGGTCTAGCACGCTCAATGCTTCGGTGATGCCGGCATTGATCAGAAACCGCGCCTGCGACGTATAGCCGAGCAACTCCGCGCCGCCCTGCAAACCAGCCTCGGCGATGGCAGTGAAATCGACATGCGCAGTAATGTCCTGCAGCCCGGGATAAAGAAACGGGTCGCCATGCGCGCGATGCCGGTAATGGCACATCAACGTGCCGCCGGTCCGCTGCGGGTGCAGATATTCGTGACGCGGAAAGCCGTAGTCGATCAGCAGCAACGCGCCGCGCCCCAGCATCCGGGAGAGCGTGGCGGTAAACGCCGCCGCCGCCGGACTGGCCTCCGTCAGGTATTCCTCATCGCCTTCGATCTGTGCGAGCAGTTCGGCCAGCGTGGGGTCAAGCGCCACGCCGGGCGTTTCGAGCAACCGATCCGCCCAAGCGAGACGAGCGCCGCCCTCAGGGTCACTGTCCGTATCAAGCGCCACCCCGCGTTCATGCCAAACCCCACCGCTGCGGCGATACAGCTTCACCGGCATCGCGTCGAGCACCTCATTGCCCAGCATCACACCGTCAAAATGCTCCGGCAGCGCATCCAGCCACTCCACCCGCGCAAGCAGCGACCCGTCGCCATCGCCTGCAGCCGCCAAGGTAGCGCGCTGGCGTTCGCGTAATTCGCCGGACAGCTCGACGATGGTATAACGTTCGCAGGGAATGCCCAGCGCGTCGAGCCCGGTCAGGATGCCGGCGGCGAGCTTGCCGGTGCCGGCGCCGAATTCCATCACCTGACGGGTCCGGCTCGCTTGCAGCGCTTCGCCGACCACGCGCGCCAGCGTTTGGGCGAACAGGGGCGTCAATTCCGGGGCAGTAATGAAATCGCTACCGTCGTCGGCGCGCCAGCCGAATTTGGCTGCGCCGCCGCTGTAATAACCGAGGCCGGGCGTATAAAGTGCCCGTTCCATATAGGTATCGAACGGCAACCAGCCCCCATTAGCGCGGATTTCCGTGCAAACTTGGGCAAGCAAGGTTTCGGAATGCGCCAACGCGGCGGCATCGGGAACAGGTAAACTGTCGGGCTTGTGTAAATTCACGATCATCTTGGTATTGTAAATGTTCCCATCATCGATACGTCTTCCGGATGCCGCGCCGCGCGTGGCGCTCGTCACCGGCGCAGGCCACCGCATCGGTCGCGTCATCGCGCTGGCACTGGCTGCGCGCGGTTGGGATGTTGCCGTCCATTATGGCAAGTCCGGCGACGCCGCGGCTACGGTCGCGGCTGAAATCGACGCCCTGGGCCGTCGCGCCGTCGCGCTCCAAGCCGATCTGGCCGACGAAGCGCAGGTGGCGACCCTGCTGCCGCAGATCGCCGAACTGCTCGGCCCCGTGACTTGCATCGTCAACAATGCGTCGCTGTTCGAAGAAGACAGCGCCACGGACTTCAATTACCGGACCTTACAGCGCCTGACCGCGGTGAACCTCGCGGCGCCCTTGGCGCTAGCCCGCGCACTGTATCAGAGCTTGCCGCCGCAAGCCGACGAAGACGAGAGCCTGCGCGGCGTGGTGATCAACCTGCTCGACCAGAAGCTGTTCAACCAGAACCCCGATTTCCTGTCCTATACGCTGACCAAGGCGGCGCTGCATACGGCCACCACCACGCTGGCGCAGGCGCTCGCGCCGCGTGTGCGCGTAGTCGGCGTCGCGCCCGGCCTGACCATGCCCTCGGGCACCCAAACGCCGGCAGACTTTGCCCAGGCGCATCAGCGCACGCCGCTGCGGCGTGCCTCGCACCCGCAGGACATCGCGGCCGCCGTCTGTTACCTGGCCGAAGCGCCTGCCGTGACTGGCACCACGCTGGTCGTCGACGGCGGCCAGCATCTACTTCCTTTGCCGCGTGACGTGATGTTCATGACCGGTACGTCATCCACCTGAAGGCCGCTTGCCGCCTCAATTACACTGGACTCCCATCATGCTGAGCGCTCTGTCCTACCCGCAACTGGCGAATTGCCGCCGCCTGTTTTTGCGTAATTACGAAATCAATATCAACATCGGCGTGCACGAATTCGAAAAGCGCGGCGAGCAGCGCGTGGTGGTCAACGTCGACTTGTTTATTCCGCTCGCGCTCTCGACCCCGGTCGAGGACAAGCTGGCCGAAGTGGTCGATTACGATTTCATCCGCGAAACCATCGCGCAACGCGTCGCGCGCGGCCATGTGCATCTGCAGGAAACGCTGTGCGACGACGTCGCGCGCATCATGCTGGCTCACCCGCAAGTGCGCGGGGTGCGGGTATCGACCGAAAAGCCCGACGTGTACACCGATTGCGAAGCCGTAGGCGTCGAAGTGTTCCGGCTCAAGGAGGAATGAACATGCTTCCGGAAGATATGCACGCGCCAGCCCTGGCGGCTGCGCCCACGCGTCACCAGCAAAAAGCCGACTACGAGAACAACAAGCTGCACAAGCGGCTTGCGCGTCTGGTCGGCCAGGCGATCGGCGATTTCAACATGATCGAAGAAGGCGACCGGGTCATGGTGTGCGTGTCGGGCGGCAAGGATAGCTACGCGTTGCTCGAAATCCTGATGCGCCTGCGCGAGCGTGCGCCGATTCATTTCGACATCATCGCCGTCAACCTGGATCAGAAGCAGCCCGGTTTTCCCGAGCATGTGCTGCCGCAATACTTGAGCGCGCTCGGCATTCCGTACCACATCGAAAACCAGGATACCTACAGTATCGTCAAGCGCCTGGTCCCGGAAGGCAAAACCACGTGTTCCCTGTGTTCGCGGCTGCGGCGCGGCATCCTGTACCGGGTCGCCGACGAGCTGGGGGCGACCAAGATTGCGTTGGGGCATCATCGCGACGACATACTCGAGACCTTGTTCCTGAACCTGTTCTTCGCGGCGAAGATGAAAGGCATGCCGGCCAAGTTGCAGTCCGACGACGGCCGCCACATCGTGATACGCCCGCTGGCCTATGTCAAAGAGGTGGACCTGGAGCGGTATGCGCAACTGCGTGAATACCCGATCATCCCGTGCACCTTGTGCGGCAGCCAGCCCAACTTGAAGCGCGCTGAAATGAAGGTGCTGATCCGGGATTGGGAAAAGCGCTACCCGGGCCGCATCGAAAGCCTCTTCAACGCGATGTCCAATGTGGTGCCCTCGCACTTGATGGATCGCTCGCTACATCCGTTCACCGAATTGCGGGCAACGGGCGTTGCCGATGCGAACGGCGATCTGGCATTCGACGAAGCCAGCGACGACAGCGCGTGCGCCAGCACAGAAACGGGCGCCTCGGCGGCCGCTGCATCGGACAACTCATTGGCGGCGCCCGGGGCCGCGTCGGTGGCCCGCACGACGGCCGCCTCGCCCGGTGAAGCCGTGATTCGCTTCGATCGGAGCTTTAATCGGTTGAACGACTGAAATCCGACTAAAAGCCCCGGCCTAGCAGGGTTTGCCGCAGTGCACAGTACGATGGGCGACAGTGCGGCCCCATGCTAGAATTGCCCGTCCAATTCCATCGAGCGACCCCGTGAACATTGTGATTCTGGCCGCCGGCGCAGGCAAACGCATGCGCTCCGCCTTGCCCAAAGTGCTTCACCCGGTGGCAGGTTTGCCGCTGCTGTCGCACGTGATCGAAACCGCGCGCAGCCTGGAACCGGCACGCATCGTCGTCGTAATCGGGCACGGCGCGCAAGCGGTACGCGAGCGGGTCGCGGCGGACGATATCCAGTTCGCCACGCAGGACCGGCAACTGGGCACTGGCCACGCGGTACAGCAGGCGTTGCCTTTGCTGGACCCGACGGTGCCGACCATGGTGCTCTACGGCGACGTGCCGTTGACGCGCGCCAGCACCTTGCAACGGCTGGCGGAAGCTGCCGGCGATTCGCGTTACGCAATCCTCACGGTCGCACTCGACGACCCGACCGGCTATGGCCGGATCGTGCGCGACGCCGATGGGCACGTGACCCGCATCGTCGAGCAAAAAGACGCCAATCCGAGCGAGCTCGAGATCGACGAGGTCAACACGGGCATCATCGTGACACCGACCGGCAAGTTGACCGGCTGGCTCGCTTCGCTTAAAAACGACAACGCGCAGGGCGAGTTTTACCTGACCGACGTGGTCGAGCGCGCGCTGGCCGACGGCGTGGAAATCGTCACGAGCGCGCCCGATGCGGTTTGGGAAACGCTGGGCGTCAACAGCAAGAGCCAGTTGGCCGAGCTGGAACGCATCCATCAGGGCAATATCGCGCAGGAATTGCTGGTCGCGGGCGTGACGCTCGCCGACCCGGCTCGTATCGACGTGCGCGGCACGCTGGAATGCGGGCGTGATGTCACGATCGACGTCAACTGTGTGTTCGAGGGACGTGTGGTGCTCGGCGACGAAGTTACGGTCGGGCCGAACTGCGTGCTGCGCGACGTCACCGTAGGCGCCGCCACCCGCATTGACGCGTTTTCTCATCTGGACCAGGCCAGCATCGGCGCGTCTGCTGTGATCGGGCCGTATGCGCGGTTGCGCCCCGGCGCAAAATTGAGCGATGGCGTCCATATCGGCAATTTCGTCGAGGTCAAGAATGCGACGTTGGGCGCGGGCTCGAAGGCCAATCATCTCGCTTATGTCGGCGATTCCGATGTCGGTGCGCGCGTGAATATTGGTGCAGGCACTATCACCTGTAATTACGATGGTGCGAACAAGCACCGTACGATCATCGAAGACGACGTGTTCATCGGTTCCGACACGCAATTGGTCGCGCCGGTACGCGTCGGCCGCGGTGTGACGATCGCTGCGGGCACGACGGTTTGGAAGGACGTACCGGCGCAGACGCTGGTGCTGAACGAAAAAACGCAGATCGCCAAGTCCGGTTACGTCCGGCCGGTGAAGAAGAAAGCAGGTTAAAGCAGCAAGGCCAGTACCGAGTTCCCGCAATACACCCCGCGCGTGCACGCGCGCCTGGCAAAGCAGTCAATTTAGAGGAATCAAACCATGTGTGGCATTGTCGGCGCAGTAGCGCAACGCAATATCGTTCCGATCCTTGTTGAAGGTTTGCGTCGCCTCGAATATCGTGGCTACGACTCGTGCGGCGTGGCCGTGCTGGCTAATGGCGAATTGAAGCGTGCGCGCAGCGTTGCGCGAGTGGCCGACCTGGATGCCCAGGTGCGCGAGACGGGGCTCGAAGGTACGACAGGCATCGCCCACACGCGCTGGGCGACGCACGGTGCGCCGGTTACGCACAATGCGCACCCGATCTTCTCGCGTGAATCGATCGGGCTCGTGCATAACGGCATCATCGAAAATTATGAAAGCCTGCGAGAAATGCTGCGTGGCAAAGGCTATGAGTTCGTCAGCCAGACCGATACGGAAGTGATCGCTCACCTGATCCATAGCGTGTACCGCGGCAATCTGTTCGATGCGGTGCGCGAGACGGTCAAGGAACTGCATGGGGCTTATGCGATAGCGGTTTATTGCAAAGACGAGCCGCAGCGCGTGGTCGGTGCTCGCCAGGGTTCGCCGCTGGTGGTGGGTGTGGGTGAGGGCGAAAACTTCCTGGCCTCGGATGCGCTGGCGCTGGCCGGTACGACGGACCGTTTCATCTTCCTCGAAGAGGGCGATGTGGTGGAGCTGTCGTTGGAGCAGGTCCGCGTTGTCGATCGCGAGGGCAACGTGGCGCACCGCGAGATTCGCCAGGTGGCTTCTTATGGCGGCGCGGTGGAACTGGGCCCGTATCGCCACTTCATGCAGAAGGAGATCTTCGAGCAGCCGCGTGCGATTACCGACACGATTCCGGCTGCTGATTCGCTCACGCCTAGTTTGTTCGGCGAGAAGGCCGATGAGATTTTTCCGAAGATCGATAGTCTGTTGATACTTGCTTGCGGCACCAGCTATTACTCGGGTATGACGGCGAAGTACTGGATTGAATCGATCGCGGGCATTCCGACTCAGGTTGAGATTGCTAGTGAGTATCGTTATCGGGATTCGGTGCCTAACCCGAATGCGCTGGTGGTGGTGATCTCGCAATCAGGCGAAACCGCCGATACCATGGCTGCGCTCAAGCATGCGCAAAGTTTGGGGCATCAATATACGCTGGCGATTTGCAATGTGGCTACGAGCGCTATGGTGCGGCTTACTGCTCTGACGTTCTTGACGCATGCCGGTACGGAAATTGGTGTGGCGTCGACGAAGGCGTTCACCACTCAATTGACCGCGTTGTTTATTCTCGCGGTGACCTTGGGCAAGTTGCGCGGGCGCGTGACCGATTCGGATGAGGCTAATTACCTCAAGCAATTGCGGCATTTGCCGGCGGCGCTCAATAGCGTGCTGGCGCTGGAGCCGCAGATCATCGCTTGGGCGGAAGATTTCTCCAAGAAGGAAAATGCGCTGTTCTTGGGGCGTGGGTTGCATTACCCGATCGCGCTTGAGGGCGCGCTCAAGCTTAAGGAAATCTCGTATATTCATGCTGAGGCTTATCCCGCTGGGGAGCTTAAGCATGGGCCGCTTGCGTTGGTGACTGAAGCGATGCCGGTGGTGACCGTGGCGCCCAACGATACGCTGTTGGAGAAGCTTAAGTCGAATATGCAGGAAGTGCGGGCGCGTGGCGGTGAGTTGTATGTGTTTGCGGATGCGGATACGCGGATCGTTAATGAAGAGGGCATCCATGTGATTCGGATGCCGGAGCATTACGGTATGTTGTCGCCGATTCTGCATACTGTGCCGTTGCAGTTGCTGGCTTATCACACGGCGGTGGCGCGTGGGACCGATGTCGATAAGCCGCGGAATTTGGCTAAGTCGGTTACGGTGGAGTGAAGAGGTTAGGGCGCTGGGTGGTTGATCGGAGAGAATAAAGTCGGTAATTAGGAATAAAGTCTGTAATAAGAAAAACACTTCGCAAAGTCTGTAACGTCGATGTTTGGGGAGAGCAAGAACGGGCAGTGGGGCATAGAAACGCGCTGAGACTCAACGCACGCGGGCGGGTGATCTTGTTCAATCAAGTTGTTTAAGTACTTTGACGATCGCAAGGTCGTATCCTTGGGCGGTAACCCCTCGGTGCTCAATTCTCGCACCGCGCGGTGAGATGCCGCGTATCCGTCTAGCGTGATGGCGTTCGGTGCGCAGCCTTGTGTCTTGATCGCCTTCGCGAAGAAAGCTTTGGCAGCGGCGAAATCGCGCTTAGAGCTGAGTCGGAAATCAACCGTCTTGCCAGTGCGGTCGACGGCGCGGTAAAGATAGACCCATTTGCCGCGGATCTTTACGTAAGTCTCATCGACACGCCATGACCGGCCCACTGGCACTGAAAAGCGATTCCAGCGCTTTACGAACTCGGGTGTGAACCGCTTGACCCAACTGTTAATTTGCACCGAACCGTGACCCACAGGGGGTGCGGCTAGTGGATCAGGTTTCGGTGCAAATCAACAGAGACAGGCTTGATCGCCGCGATGCGGGTATGCGTCGAATTGGCATATGGACCCGAAGTGCCAGAAATACTGCATTCTTAGCCATGGAATGGTTTCGAAACCGAATCGAAGCAAAGATTGTTATCGATGATTGGCGCACCCACTACAACGAGGTGCGTCCACATTCGAGCTTGAATTATGAGACCCCGCTGGCATTTCGGCGGCGCGTTGAAACCGGTTCAACAACAGCCATTGTTTCTAGAGAGGCATGGTCTTAGAAAACCGGGCAGGTCACCACGTCCACGGCTCCCCCGGCGGCAACGATCAGACCGGGAGTTTCGGGGCAGCGGGAAAGTCGACCGCTACGTGCGTCGTTCCGTGCAGATAGTTGGTCACCGTCTTGTCGCCGATGGCGACGATCGTGTCGACCAGGTTGGCCTTGGTCCAGCCCGCGGCAAAGAACGCATCGACAAGTGCCGGGTCCGCGTGCCCGCGATTGACCTCGATGTTCTTGACGAGCCGAGCCAGTGCGTCGAGCTTCGCATCGAAGCTAGCCCGACCACCGCGGATCTCGAGGATCTGCGCGTCGGTGAAACCGTTCATCTTGCCGATGACGGTGTGGGCCGCCAGGCAGTATTCGCAAGTATTCACCTGGCTAACGACGAGGTTGACGACTTCGCGTGCCTTGCCGGTGATCGTGCTCTTTGCATTCTGCAATGCGAGGTAACTACCCAGCGCAGTCTCGGAATGGGCGAGCGTCGCGTAGAGATTGGGCACGGTGCCGAGGCTGCCCTTGAGCTTGTCGAAGAGGGCCTGATTGGCCGGGGACACTTCTTCGCGGGTTGGGACGTTGATGGGGGTCATGCTGGTTCTCCTGGGTTTAAAAAACGACTTGATACGCGAGTTAATAAAACAGACGGGCGGATGCGTTACTGTGCGGTGTAGCCGCCGTCGACCACAATGCTCTGTCCGGTGAGATAGCGCGCCTTATCGCTGGCGAGGAACACGATGGTTTGGGCGATCTCTTCCGGGTTGGCGGCGCGTCGCGCCGGTATCGTGGCCAGGAAGCCGGCTTTGCCTTCTTCCGTGCCGGCAAAGCGATCGAGCATCTCGGTGGCCACGGGGCCGGGTGCCACGGCATTGACGCGCACGCCGCCGGTGACGCCTTCGAGTGCGGCGCTTTTTGTGATGCCTTCGACAGCGTGCTTGCTGGCCACATAGACCGATGCGCCCGGGAAGCCGACTTGGCCCGCCACCGACGAGAGGTTGATGATCGAGCCCGAGCCCTGGGCCAGCATCGCACGCATCTCATGCTTGACGGACAGCAGCGTACCCAGCACGTTGACCGAGAAGGTCTCTTCGTAGTTGGCCGCCGATTGGTCGACGATCGGTGCCAGTTGACCTTCGGTGCCGGCATTGTTGACCGCCACGTCAATACGGCCGAAGCGCTCGATCGTCTTCTCGACGACGTTGCGGACCTCGGCTTCGAAACGCACGTCGGCGCGTACGAATTCGGCTTCGGCGCCGAGGGCGCGCAGTTCGGCGGCGAGCGCGTGGCCGGCTTCTTCGCGACGGCCGCTGACGACGACGCGGTTGCCTTCGCGGGCGAAAGCGATGGCGGTGGTACGGCCGATGCCGGTCAGCGCACCTGTGATGAGAACGACGGGCTGAGTCATGTCAGTGCCTCTTCGATTGGGTTATGGGAATCGCGTTTGCGATGACTGCACTTTGCCCGATCCCGCATGGTTGATATACGCTAATCCATTCAGACTATCGCCAGTTACTCCCCAGATCCGCTCAACGCCTGCGGTCGCAAGGGTCTTCGCCAGATAGTCAGCCACGGTATGCGATGTCATAAGCTACTCCGTAACGGCCGTAGAGATCGAGCCCCTGCGTGGGTGCGTGTAAGCTCAGCGACGGCGGCCTTGTTAGTTAATGGAAAGGAAATCGTGAGCCGAAGATGTCGTGGATCAGCACCATCCTTCGACGATGCTTTCCGCTACTTCATGACTGACTTTAGGTAACCAGCATAGAACTTAAGAGTCCCGAAATGGAAGTTAAAACTTGTTAGGAGCCGTTGCGGAATTAAGTTTAGGGGCGGTCCAGGAGCGGACGTTGGCCCGTCATCGCGCAGGCAGACCGAGCGACTTAAGCGTCTCAGGAGGGGCGTTCCAAGCTTTATAGTCGCCTCAGCAAATTGAGGTGCAGTAGACTTTCCCCGCTTGCCGCAATCGCGTCGTCGACAGACCGAGGTGACCACCCCAACATACTTCGCGCTTTCTCACTTGAAGTGTTCCGTACGATACCAATTTGAGACGTTATGTTCCGCATCGTTGGCGAGAAGTAGCCAAGTAGACGAGCCAACCAGTCGGGAAATTGGAACCTTGGCACTTTTTTCGCCGCGTCCCCGAAGCGCGATCTCAAGAGCCGAGCGGCATCGGCAAGCGAAATTACCGAGCCGCCTGTAGCGATGAAGCGCTCGCCGCGTACTGTAGGGTGTGTCATCGCACGAAGATGCAGGTCCGCGACGTCACGCACATCAACGGCGCCGAAGTAGATCCGGGGGGTAGCCGGCATCGCTCCATCCATCAGTGATTTGATCAGGCCAATAGAGGTCGAATAATCGGGTCCCAGCGCAGGGCCAAAAATCCCCACGGGATTGATGACAACCAATTCCAACGTGCGGCCTTCCCGCGCAATGAAATCCCAGGCCGCTCGCTCCGCCAAGGTTTTCGATTTGATATAGCCTGTGACGTCATTGCTCGAAACATCGGTCCAATCTGCCTCAGTGAAAGGCGCCGAGCGTTGCGCATGGCCATAACCAACTGCACCAAATGATGACGTCATGACGACACGTTTCACACCCTCATCCCGCGCAGCCCGTAGCACCCGGAGGGTGCCGTTTCGCGCGGGCTCGATCAATTCTGCTTCGTCATCAGCAGCGTTGGAAGGGAATGGTGAGGCGACATGAAGCACATAGTCGCATCCAGAGACCGCTTCTCGCCAGCCCTGATCTTGCCGGAGATCGGCAGCAAAAAACGCCAGTCGCTGCTCCTGCGCGCCCCCCTCCCTCAACATCGCCCTGACGTCCGATTCGCGGCGTAAGTCGCGTACCGTGGTGCGGACCTCGTGACCGGCGCTGAAAAGCTGAATGATTACGTGGCCCGCGACAAAGCCCGATCCGCCGGTTACCAATACCTTGCTCATATTCATTGTTCTCCTAAAAGCATTGTTGACTTCGACGTGGACTCAAATCCGCGGTGGATGGCCAAAGCTTCAGGTATTGTGTGATTTCCGGCAAGTAGGATGATAAATCGTATCTAACATGAAAAAACAGACTAATGGGGTGACTCCGCATAGCGATTGCCCGCAGACCTGCGTCCCCGAGCCCGGGGCAATCGCGCGCTTTCATGCTGCGATTGATGCGGTCGTCGGAAAGTGGAAGATTGAAATAATTTGCAGTTTGCTCGACGGTAAGCTCCGTTTTGGCGACCTCAGGCGAGCGTTGCCTGGCATCACCCAACACATGCTCACGGCTCAACTGCGAGCTCTGGAAAACAGCGGGTTGGTGACACGAACGGCCTACGCCGAAATTCCGCCGCGCGTTGAATATGCGCTGACAGAGGCCGCCCATGCGTTGCTACCGGTCTTCCGTTCGCTGCACGATTGGGCCGATCGATACGGTCGCGAACTGATTGCCAGGAATAACCGCGTCAAGCCGCCCCGGAAGAACAGTCGATTAGTAAGCGGTGAGACGGGATCGTGACGTCTTGCGATAATTGAAAGGGGCCTATGTTTTCGCGGCTTTTACCTGCGCTGATTGCCGCGCGGTACACGTACAGCGACTTTCCTGAGTTAGAGCGTTGCTCGATCACGGTCGGCGCGTGCGAGCTCGTTCATGATCATCGAAATCCACGATATTGAAATCGAACAAACGGTGTGCGCGTGCTCCTCTCTCCCGAATAGAGCATCGTTCTTTGCTCAGTGATCCCTGTCTTAATAAATGGCACACGGCGGCCACTGTATCTAACAACAATTAACTGGCGCTCGCGCTGTCGCCCCGCCAAACTCGTTTGTATGCAGCGAGTGCTAACCGGTGCGAAGCGGCATCGCTCTCTGCGATATGCGACAGATCGCAGAAAACCACAAGCCATCTTCAGTGAGAGGGAACGCCATGTCTAAACTGTTCACCGCCGCCGGCGCGCCTGTGCCGGACAATCAGAACACGCAAACCGCTGGCCCGCGTGGCCCCGCATTGCTGCAGGACGTCTGGTTCCTCGAAAAGTTGGCTCACTTCGATCGGGAAGTCATTCCTGAGCGCCGCATGCATGCCAAAGGGTCGGGCGCTCACGGCACCTTTACCGTCACTCACGACATCACGAAATATACAAAAGCGAAAATATTTTCGCAGGTCGGTAAGAAAACCGACATGTTTGCGCGCTTTTCAACGGTAGCCGGAGAGCGGGGCGCGGCCGACGCCGAGCGCGACATCCGGGGTTTCGCGTTGAAGTTCTATACCGAAGAAGGTAACTGGGACATGGTCGGCAACAATACGCCGGTCTTTTTCATGCGCGATCCGCTGAAATTCCCCGACCTGAATCGCGCGGTCAAGCGCGATCCCAAGACCAATTTGCGCAGCGCAGAAAATAACTGGGACTGGTGGACCCAGCTACCCGAGGCGATACATCAGGTCACTATCGTCATGAGCGACCGCGGTATTCCGCGATCCTATCGCCACATGCATGGCTTCGGCAGCCACACTTACAGTTTCCTGAATGCGCAAAATGAGCGTTTCTGGGTGAAATTCACGTTCAAGACGCAGCAAGGCATCGAAAATCTGACTGACGCGCAGGCGGCCGAGCTGGTTGGACAGGATCGCGAAAGCAACCAGCGCGACCTATTCGACAGCATCGAAAACGAGGATTTTCCGCGCTGGACCTTGTTCGTGCAGATCATGCCGGAAAAAGAGGCGGGCTCGTATCACCTCAATCCGTTTGATCTGACCAAGGTATGGCCGCATAAGGACTATCCGCTGATCGAGGTCGGTTTTTTCGAACTGAACCGCAACCCGGAAAACTATTTCGCCGAGGTCGAGCAAGCGGCCTTCGCGCCGTCCAACGTGGTGCCGGGCATCAGCTTCTCGCCGGACAAGATGCTGCAAGGGCGCTTGTTCTCGTATGGCGATGCGCAACGGTATCGGCTCGGGGTCAACCACCATGCCATTCCGGTGAATTCGCCCAAGACCAAGTACCCCAGCTATCACCGGGATGGCCAGATGCGCGTGGATGCCAACGCGGGCGCTCGCGTCGGTTACGAGCCCAACACCAAGGGCGAGTGGCAGGAGCAACCGGATTTTTCCGAACCGCCGTTATCGATCGAAGGGGCTGCGGACCATTGGAACCATCGCGTCGATACCGACTATTTCTCGCAAACAGGGGCGTTGTTCCGGCTGATGACGCCGGCGCAGCAGCAAGTCTTGTTCGAGAATACGGCGCGTTCGGTGGGGGGTGCGTCCAAGGCGATACAGGATCTGCATGTTAAGCACTGCACGCAGGCCGACCCTGCCTATGGCGCTGGGGTTGCGAAGGCACTGAAGGCGGTCTGACGAAGAGACACTTACACGCGCAGCGATTAGGGTCGCCGAGATTGGAACCCGCGAACAGGCAACGGTCTATCTCGATCTCGATGACGCACGAACTTTTCCTGCTGCCCTGGAAGGTATCGATCGGCTGTTTCTGCTGACCGGTTACACCATCGCCATGTTTCACCAGAGCAAAACGCTCGTGAACGCAGCAGAGGATGCAGGCGTAAGCTTTATCGTCTATCAAGGCGTTTTCGACAATGGTCGGTCGACCAATCCTCACTTTGCCTGGCACGAGACGGCGGAGCGCTACATCGAAGGCAGCGGCGTCAGGTGGTCGCATCTGCATCCGCACTTCTTCATGCAAAACATCCTCACCACCCTGGGACTTCGGAATAGCCAATTGCGCTAGCCCACCGGCGATAAACGGGGCGGTTGGATCTCTGCCGAGGATTTGGCGGTCGTCGCCGCCGTCGTTATCGCCCAAGGCCCCACAAAGCATGCCGGGCCTGCGATGGTCGGAGTGCGATATTGGAGAGTGCGGCGAGGGTGGTCCTTCAGTCCATGAGTTCCGGCGATCTGGATTGGCCTAGGCCTGTCTTTCTGTGGACTTGGCCGTCGTGGGTTGGCTGAAAACGCTTCATGAAGTCACGGGCTCCAAATGCAGGGAAGCTGGTTAATTCGACCGTATGGAACTAACCTATGAAGCAATGACGGATCGGATAAGAGCCCATCATCAATACAGGTGTGTGAACTCGAAGCGAGGTCAAGCGGAGCATCGCGAACGCGCGCAGCGACCTTATGAGAAATTGGTGCTAGTGCTCAACGCTTCCCAGCGATCGATCTCTTCTTTGAGCAGTTCGAGCTTGGTGCGTATAAAGCTTACAGCATCGGTGCCCAGCGGAAGATGCACCGGCGGGTCGGTGGCATCGACGATCTGCATGAACGCCAGCGCTGCTTTAGCCGGGTCGCCGGCCTGCTTGCCGCTACGCTCGAGACGCGCTTGCCGCAACGGGGCGAAGAGCGCTTCATAATCGACGATGTCCTGCTCGCCGCGCTTCATCGAACCGCCGGCCCACTCGGTGCGAAAGCCGCCTGGCTCGACCGCGGTCACTTTGATGCCCAAGCCGCTGACTTCTTTCGCGAGCGTCTCGCTGATGCCTTCGAGCGCAAACTTGCTGCCATGATAAACGCCCAGCCCCGGGAATGTGACCAGGCCGCCCATCGACGTGACATTGATGATATGGCCGCTGCGCCTGGCTCTCATATGCGGTAACACCGCCTGGATCGCGGCGACCGCGCCGAACACGTTGACTTCGAATTGCGCGCGATATTCCGCCAGCGGCGTTCCCTCGACGGTTCCTTCATGGCCGTATCCGGCGTTGTTGACGAGCACATCGATCGGACCGATGTCTTGCTCGATCGATGCCACGACGCGTGCGACGTCGTCATTGTGGGTGACGTCCAGCAGTACGCCGAACGAGAGGCCCGGGGCGAGTGCATCGAAGGCGGCGCGCTGTGCTTCGTTACGCAGTGTGCCGACGACTTTATCGCCGCGGCCGACGGCGGCTTGCGCCAATGCGCGGCCAAAACCGCTGCTTACGCCAGTGATGAACCATGTTTTCATTTTTTTGCGACTCCATTGAGATGAGTTTTTATCGCAGCTTGGCCGTCACTTCGTAGCTTGCCACGCATCGCGGGGCGATATCTTTCACATTCGCACGTTTCGAACCGGGCTTGCCGCTCGTCTGTCTTGATCGGTACACAACGCATGTTGGGTCGGGTAACCGCTTCGCGAATCGCGTCTGCAGCGGCAGTTTCGATCACGTTACCTTCGATCTACAGGCCGTTAATGAGCGACTCTTCGAGATCAAACTCTGATCGCCAAGCGGCCTTTAAATGCCGCTTACGCCAAACAATCGAGAACCGCGCACAATCGTCGACTATCGATTTTGCGCTGGAGCTTGACAACGACATCGTCCAACACGATCTCGATACTGGATTACGCAACCGTACTGCCTTGGTCGAGTCCGATTCCGCGTGACTCAATCTGTGCCGCTTCGTTTAACTGAGTGTGACCCATCAACAGATTCGCGATGATCTCTGATGCATTCTCTGACATAGGCGCCCACCTTGTTAGATAGGCACTATCCTCGCTTCTCCTGTCGTATTCGCCTAGGCGGCCTCCAGATGACGCTTACGGATGGGCTCTATAGTTCACCCAGATGATCGAGCATACGCTTTGCCGCCTTCAGATCGCGATTATCGAACCCCTCGGTGAATCGGTTGTACACGCCAGCGACCAATTCTCTCGCCTGCCTCAACCGTCCTCGGGACACCCAAAGCGCCCCGAGAGAAATTACTGCTCTCAGCTCCAACATCAGAGCTGACTGCGATTTCGCAGCTTCCACGGCAAGCAAAAAAGCCTCCTCGGCAGCCGCTTCGTCCGACTGAGCCATTAGAAGGAATATTTCGCCGCGTGTGTGATAGAGGCTGGATAGATCGAACGTGCCGCCCTGCTCGTGGGCTTGATCCAAGGCAGCATCTGTAATAGCCAACGCGCCCTCAGTTTCACCGGACCGCGCCAGTGCCAACCCGATTGTCAACTTAAAAGAGGTACCGAAGATATGGTATTTCGCGGCCTCCATCTGCACCAAAGCGCGTCTTACGGCGTCAAGTCCTGACCCAATATCGCCGCGTCCGATGGCTATTGTTCCGAGGAGCGCCTCGCCTACGACTTGACAGGACAAGAGCTTGTATCGGGACGCAATACGAACTAGCCGGTCAAGATAGATCTCCGCCTCGGCGAAATCGCCATTCCAAATCAAAACACCAGCACAATAGACGATACTGGCGCATAGGTACATTGGGCTGTTGCCACGTTCAGTTTCCGCCACAGCCTCATGCGCGACAGCAGCAGCTCGAACCGGAAAGCCGTTTAGCCAAAGCGCTCGAGCCAAGACGAACTGGCAGGACAGATAGTAGTCGTGGCCATAGAACACAAGCTGCTCACGCGCTAACATCTGTGAATGTATTCGAGCGCTTTCGCTATACGCCAGCGCGGCGGCTTGATCTCCGATGAAGTGATAGGAAGCGCAGAGCATGCAATCGGCTCTGACCCTCGCCGCGGGCGAGTGGGCTACGCTTTTGGCGCGCTCAGCCACCGATAAGGATTCGCGAAAGTCGCCGTTTCGCATCAAAAAAAGGTGCAACGCTGCAAGTAGTTGCTGTGCGTATGCATCGTCAGCAACACTGCGCGCGAGCCTGACGCCATCCTCGATCTCGCGTCTTACGTCGACGCTGCGGTTTGCGAACATGGCATAGGCGGCTAACGCGCCTCGCAAGAAAAGCTCGGTTGAACCGCCCCGGTCTTCTTCGGTCAACGCAGCGAGTCCCTTTTCAGACCATTGGTAGCATTCGACAAGCAATGACAAGCCGCTGAACAAATGTGTACAGCGCTTCGCTAGCTTCGCAGCAAGCCTCGGATCGCCGTCTTCAGAGAAACTCCACTCTAGCGCTGCGCGGAAGTTGCCTACGTAGGGTGCAAGTCGCGAAAGATCAGCCTTGCTGAGCATCGGTTCGTCCGCTGGATCGATTTTGGCAATCTCCGCAAACGCAAAAGCATGACGTGCCGACACTTCTCGTTCTTCACCCAACGTAGCTAGCTTCGCGGCGGCATAAGTCCGCGTCATCTCCAATAGTCGATAGTGGCCTTCGCCGTCCCCGGGCGTCGGCATCAGAAGAGATCGGTCGACGAGGCCGGCGATCGATTTTGCGACATCGGCGGGACAGATCTCACCGTCTTCCGCAACGTATTGCGCCGTTTCTAAGCTGAAAACACCTACAAAGACCGATAGGCGGCAAAAGATCTTTTGGTCGAGCGGCGACAACAGGCCATAGCTCCACTCGAGCATGGCATCCAGTGTCTGGTGGCGCGGCGAGTCGGTACGACGGCCTTGAAATAACAGTCCAAAGCGCTGTTGCAGTAGATCCGCTGTCCCGTTGATGCCATAAACGCCGACCTGGCTCCCGGCCAATTCGATGGCCAGAGCGATCCCGTCGAGCCGGTGGCAGATACTTGCGACAACAGGCGCCTCGGCATCCGTAAGTGGCGACGTGTGTCCGCTCGCCGCAGCTCGATCCATGAAGAGCTGTACAGCAGATGACGAAAGGGCGATAGCAGCGGTCAATTCGCAATCCACAGGGGGACTTACAAGGGGCTGTAGCAAATGAACATGCTCGCCCTCTATGCGAAGCGCCTCACGACTGGTGACCAATATATGAACGTCAGGGGCCCCAGTAAAAAGTCGCTTAAGCATGACCGCGACCGCCTCGATGACGTGCTCGCAATTATCCAGAACAAGCAGCAAGCGTCGCTCAGCAACGAAATTAACCAAAGTGTGCACGGCATCGTTGGCCGGCGACGCGATGCCGAGCGCACCGGCGACCGAACATGCAACGAGGCTGGCATCGTGTTGCGACGACAAATCCACGAAGTAGACCTCGCCATCGAAGTCTTTCGACAAAGCATGGGCGACTGACACCGCGACAGTGGTCTTTCCCGTGCCACCGGGGCCGGCGATTGTGACAAAGCGACGTGCCTCGATTAGTTCTCGGATCGCTTGCACTGCTTCGGTCCGGCCGACCATCCGTGCCAATGCTGGTGGTAATGACGCTGCCCGAGTCGTAGCCATGAGACGCAACGCGCCTGCAGCATTAACGACTCGTACCGTCTTGCGCTCGAGCGGTGCAATGAAGCTGTAGCCTCGGCCAATTACATTGGCGATGTAGCGGCGCTCCCCCGGCTCATCTTCCAGGGCCTTGCGAAGCATCGCGATGTGGAACCGCAGGCTGCCCTCGCTAACGATGAGATCGGGCCAGACTCGGGCAATCAGTTCACGTCTGGACACTACGTCGCCGGCGCGTTCGACGAGTGCGATGAGGAGATCCATGGCGCGACTCCCCACCGTGACGACCGTGCGCCCACGCTGTAATACCCGTTCAGACAGCGACAGCTCGAAGGGCCCGAAGACGCAGATTTCTCTGGATGCGCCGCCGCTGCGCGGCGAGGGAAGGCTAGCGTCGCTCATTTCACCGCCCGAACTTCAAGCTTAATTAGGCATGTTGGAACAAGCGGCGACAGAAAGAGGGGCAATGTTCGCGCGCGTGATGTCTCAATAGGCATCAGAAAACATTCGTCAAAAGACATTCGTCAAAAAATTCCGGTGGAGGCAAACAACAAAGCGACTAGCTCTCGGCCATTGCATCACGCGCTTGAAACAATGTAGCGCGCTTGCTTGCGGGAATTACCCAAACCTGCTTATCAGTTTAACGAAGCCGAGCGCCGGCCGTTACCAAAAAACGCTATGGGCGAGTGCTGTGGTGGCGATGTCACTATCGGAATTCCTTGTCGATAAGCTTAGCATGTCTGAGCACAATGCGAGCCGCCTGTTCTATCCGATATCCGCTTGCGCCTTCTGTTGATAGCCAACGGAGGTTCCTGGCTCGCACGCGCTAACACCACTAACACGGCTTAACACCGCTTAACGAGTTTGTTGCAACGAATTGTGAAATCATCAAATCTCGATGAGGTATAGGCTCAGGCAACGCTTGGCAGGCGCCATGCGACGAATCAACCCACACGAACAGCGCCGGTCATTTTTGGAAAGTTGGTGGTCTCGGGTTTTGGCCAACAGACGCAACGGCACGTGACTGAGCCTCTCATTGTCGGCGGCACCACAGTGGCGGTCGCCGGAATCATGTCGCACCGCAGGATTTTTCATCCAGCTAACCTCGGACCAATAGCGGGGCCTTACCAATGAACCATATTTCGAAAATTGCCGCTTTAATAATCGGAGCTAGTCTCATGACGCAGATGGCAGCGCAAGCCGCGACAATTCCGGACGCATCAACCGACCCACGGATCGATCCACCGATTCGGTTGTTCCTGGATAAGCTTAACAAGGACAGCAGCCCGTTTTGGGAACTGCCGCAGCCCAAGCCCCAGGACATCCTCACGGGGCTCCAAGCGCAGACTCCTGTCGACATGTCCGGCGTCACGACGACCGAACGAACCATCACCGAGGACGGACGCACGGTGAAGATCTACATCATGAAGCCGACGCATATGGAGGGAAAGCCTGGTGTCCTGCTGTTCATTCACGGCGGCGTCTGGATCGTGGGCAATTTCCAAAACCATCAGCGCTTACTTAGAGATCTGGTCGTTGGCTCTGGGCAGGTGGGCGTGTTCGTTGAATATACGCCGTTGCCGGCGGCGATATTTCCGACACAACTTGAGGAATCCTATGCGGCGCTGAAGTGGACTGCCGCGCATGCCGGCGAGTTCGGTGCCGATGGTAGCCGGATTGCAATCGCGGGTAATTCAGTCGGCGGTGACATGACCGCGGCGCTGACGCTGATGGCCAAGGATAGAAGCGGACCAAAAATTCGCTACCAGATACTTTTCATTCCGGCGACCGACGCGAGCGTCGACACACAGTCTTACCAAGACTATGGAACACAACGCTTCTTGTCGCGTGACTTCATGAAGTACGGTTGGGACCTCTATGCCCCCGACGCGAAGACGCGCGAAAATATTTATGCGTCCCCGCTGCGCGCGACTACGGAACAGCTCACGGGTCTTCCGCCTGCTCTCGTCATCACGGCAGAAAACGACCCGCTGCGCGATGAGGGCGAAGCTTATGCCCGTAACCTGAAGGCAGCCGGCGTTGAGGTCACCGCGGTTCGCTACAACGGGACGATCCATGATTTTGTGCTGCTGAATGCACTTCGGAACTTGCCCTCAACCAAAGCGGCTATCAACCAGGCGAGTGAAGGCCTGCGCATGCACCTCAAACCATGATGGTTTGAGGTGACGATACGGCAGGGCGACCCTCTGCCGTATCGTCGCATTGGCCCGCGGGAAAGGCCCTCCAATCGTCGCGATCCAAAAAGGGGCACAGCCACGCTCTCGTCAGTGAGCGAGATCTTGAAGGGAGGCATTCAGCCTTCGGCCTCAAGTTTGACCGACATGTGTTGTCTGGATTACTGGAGTTCACGCGTCATGCAGGCCAATGGCTATTTAATATCCCTAGTCTGCCAGTGGATACCTAGTCCGCTACCGTGTCATCAATTTCTCGTCGTCCATGTCTAGCGTCGACCTAACACTAGAGCACTCTAGTACCGCTTCAAAAAAAATCAGCACATTTGGCCCTTTCACTCTCTTGCCGTCCGAACGACTGTTAAAGCATGGCCAAGAGAGCGTCGCGATAGGCAGCCGTGCACTGGACCTCCTGATCGTGCTTGTCGAGCGGGCCGGTGAAGTGGTATCCAAACGCGAACTGCTGACTCGTGTATGGCCCGGTGTAGTGGTCACCGACGGCAGTCTCCGATTCCACATCACGGGTCTGCGCAAGGCGCTTGGCGACGCGAAGCAGGGCGTACGCTATATCGAGAATGTGTCGGGACGCGGCTATTCATTTGTTGCGCCTCTGACAACTCACGGGCAGTTGCCATCTGCACTCGACCTAAGGCCGAACCAGACGGTCGAGCGGTTGCCAACCACCGTGCCACCAGCGCTCGGCCGGATCGTTGGACGCGAAGAAGTCGTACATACGCTGGCCAGCCTTCTGCGCTCTCGGCGCTTCGTCAGCATCGTCGGCGCCGGGGGGGTGGGAAAAACCACTGTTGCTCTCTCGGTAGCGCACGTTCTGGCGGCGGACTTCCAACAACAGGCTTATTTTGTTGACCTGGCTTCGGTCGCAGACCCGTCCTTCGTGGTTCACACCGTTGTGGCAGCCCTCGCAGCACAGATCCAGGATCCCGACATGGAAGCGGGGTTAATGAATTGGCTACGCGAGCGCAAGACCTTGATCGTGCTCGACAATTGCGAGCACGTGATCGACGCGTCTGCGGCGTTGGCGCAGCGCATGTACGTGGCGGCTCCTTCTGCGTACATCCTCACTACCAGTCGGGAGGCACTGCGTTCAGAGGACGAGCAGGTGCACTTGCTTCTGCCGTTGCGGCTCCCGCCGCTCGGTGAAGTCACGGCGCAACAAGCGCTCGCCTGCCCAGCGGTCCAGCTGTTTATGGAGCGTGCGTTTGCTAGCGGTTACAGGGGTGACCTGACCGATCAAGACGCGCCGCTGGTGGTCGAGATCTGTCGTAGGCTGGACGGGATCGCCCTCGCGATTGAGCTCGCCGCGAGTCATGTGGGGGCGCACGGTTTGGCAGGCACCGTGAAACTGCTCAATAGCCGATTTGGTATGTTATGGCGCGGCCGTCGGTGTTCGCTGCCGCGCCATCAGACTCTTCAGGCGATGCTCGACTGGAGTTATAAGCTGTTGACTGAAAGCGAGCGTTGCGTGCTCGATCGTCTATCTGTTTTCCTGGGACCGTTCACGCTGGACGCGGCTTGCGCCGTCGTGAGCGATCCAGGCCTTGTCAGCATGGAGGTTGAAGTGGCTCTGGCTAACCTCATTGACACTTCTCTCGTGAGCGTCTCGGTTAACTGCGGGATCATCCAATATCATCTTGCCGACACGACTCGCAGTTACGCATCTGGAAAGCTATTGCAAAGCGGTGAGGCGAACGCCGTCGCCCGTCGGCATGCTGAATATTATAGCGACAGCCCGACGATGCACCCGTCTCTCGAAAACATGAGCGCAATGAGGCCGCACTTGGGGAATATCCGTGCTGCGCTTGACTGGAGTTTTGGGCTATCGGGCGATATCGGTATCGGCATTCGTTTGGCAAAACGGGCTGTGCCCTTCTTCCTCACCCTCTCCATGTTGATCGAGTGTCAGCGCTGGAGTCGTACCGCACTTGCCGCTCTGCCTTCGGACGTCGGGCACACCGCATGCGAACTAATGCTTTGCGAAGCGCTGGCAAGCTCAATGATATTTACCCTTGGACAGGGCGGAGATGCGGAAGCCGTGCTTGATCGCGGGCTGGCGATCGCAGAGCGACTTGACGAACCCAGCCGGCAGTTGAGCTTGCTCGTGGGCCTTCACACTTACCGCACCCGACTTGGGCAGTTCGCCCGCGCGTTATCCGCTGCGCAGCGTGGGATGATAGTTGCAAAGCAGATCGATGATCCCGCCGCACTCGCGATCGCCGAATGGATGAGAGGTTGCGCCTTCCATCATATGGGCGACCAGGCTGCCGCCCAGGTTCACTGCGAAGCGGGCTTCATTCAGGCAACGCTCTCCGAGCGGCCAAGTTTCAATGCGTTCGGCCATGACCAGCGCACGCGTGCCATGCTTACACTGGCACGCGTACTTTGGCTTCGTGGCTGTCCCGATCGCTCCGAGCGCGTCGCACGCGATGCGATTATGCTCGCCGAGCAGAGTGATAATCCGGTCAACCTCTGCATTAGTCTGATGACGAGTGCGCCGACTGTCTGGAGGGGCGATCTTGATACCGCCACGAAGCGTGCCGATCGCTTGATCGGGCTCGCCACGGCCAATCAGCTTGGCCCTTACCTTTGCTGCGGACTCGAAATTCAGGGGGAAATCGCGATTGCGCGGGGCGATGGGCCACTTGCACTCCGACTGCTGGACCGCTGTCTTGAGCTGAGCCGCATCGAGCGTTACCATAGGGACACGGCCGCTTGCTATCGGGCCATAGCACAAGCGCATATGCTTTGCGGCGATGTCGAGGCGGCGATCCGATCTGTAGATACGGCTTTCCGCTGGGTGGCGAATACCGGCCATGTCCGTGAACTTCCCGATATTTTTCGGGTGAATGCGGCGACTCTTCTCGCCGTGCCCTCAGCCAGGTATGCGGAAGCTGAAGCTGCCTTGACGCAATCGTTGAAGGAAGCCGCTCGACAAGGTGCGCTGGCCCTTGAATTGAAGGCGGCTATTGAGCTCGCGCGTCTCTTGAAACTGCAAGGGCGTCCGGACGATGCCCGATATCTGCTTGATCCCATCTACCAGCGGTTCGACGAGGGCTTCGCCACTGCCGACCTTGTCGCAGCTCGAGCGCTTCTAGAGGAGCATTGAGATTGGACTGCCACTTCTCATCGCCAACTAAATGGCTATCAGGGCTGCGACTACCACCTACCTACTAGAAATATCATCGTATTTTCGATCGATTTGATAAGCATAGCTATTCAAAAGAGACGGACTGATATTTTCGGTCGTTAGATAGAAGAGTGTACTTTTACGACGGCCAAAATTCATCAAAGTTAGGTTCGCGCAGGGATTAGATTTATATCCGCGCCAAGAACTAAATAAGGAGGTTTCTGTGATGCAGAGGAGAAGAGGAAGGTGCTTGCGAGGCTTAGTCGATCGTTACATCGATGCAACGAATTCGGGGGATTTGGAACGCCTTGTCGCGATCTTTGTTTCTGACGCCGTGGTCAATGACCAGTTTGAGGAGCACCGCGGCGTGGAGGAAATCACCCGATGGGCTAGGTTTGATGTAATGGCAGACAGTCTGCGATTAACGTTGGTAGATTGGAAAGACCATTATGGAAGCGCAATTGTGACTGCGCACGCTGACGGTGTCTTTGACAAACGTGGATTGCCCGACCCGCTAATTTTGAAGATGTATTTGTCGGGGACAGCGGGGCGCATCGTTCAGTTGATTATCCTACGGGACTACTCTGGGACTTGAGTCAACGGGCTTGGCGACCAGTTTGTCTAAGACGCTCGTGGATGATGCCATTTGAACATCGGAACGCCGTCGGTTTATCGCCGGTGATCCCTTGTTTCCCCTGTCATCGACAGCCCGGTCTAACACATGGCGTTGAGCAGCAGATACACCATATAACGAAATCTAACGCGAAGGTAGATGGGGCTATGGCAATCTAACGATGCGTCACGCCGACGGCGGTTCATCCACTTTGACGGGATGATTCCCGCGAGCGAATTGCTCTTCACCACACTCGCGGCCTTCGGCGGCCTGGATCACGGCGCAGCCTAACAGCGATAGACGTCCCGCTAGAAACTCGAAGAGGAACCTTCACCGACCGTTGGGGATTCAATCATGCGCGCTGCCATCGTTACGTCCTACGGTGACCCTGTAAATGGCATAGAGCTGGCCGAAATCGCTGAACTACCGCGAACCGGGCCTGGGGAGGTGCTCGTCGAGATGGACTTCGCACCGATCAACCCTGCCGACATCCTCTTTTTACGAGGCTGCTACGCCACTAAGCCGACGTTACCTTCGTTTATTGGCATTGAAGGCGTTGGAACAGTTGCCTCGGTAGGACCGGGCGTTTCGCATTTATCCGTCGGTGACCGCGTCGCCCCTCGACTTTCCAGCAATACGTGGAGGGAACGGCTCCTGCTTCCGGCGTCGGCGGTTACGGCCCTTAACAATAGCGCAGACTTGATGCAGCTTTCCATGGTGACCGTCAACCCGGTCACGGCTTCTTTGCTTCTTTCTGAATTCAAGCCGTTGCATCGGGGAGCCTGGATTTTACAAAATGCCGCAAATTCCGGTGTCGGGCGCTCAGTGATCATGCAAGCGAGGGACCGTGGACTACATACCGTCAACCTCGTGCGCCGGCCGGAGCATATCCGCGAATTAGAGGCGCTCGGGGCCGATGTCGTAATTCAAGACGGTCCCGACGTGGTCGAGAGAATTCGTTCCGCCCTGGCCGGCGTCGATGTATGCCTGGCATTGGACTGCTTGAGCGGAGAAGCGACGGGTGTGCTTGCTTCGGCTATTTCGTATGGCGCAGTTATTGTCTCGTTTGGCGCATTGACGAGCGGGCCGATGATTCTTGCACCGAGCGACGTTATCTATAAAGCATTGACGTTGAAAAGCTTTTACGTCGGCCGGCCAGAATACGCTCAGAAGGTCCCAGACTTGATCAAGGCATCATCGGACCACGTGGCGTCAGGGAAGCTGCACGTGCCCATTCATTCGGCTTTCCCGCTTGCTGAGATCAAAGCAGCCGTAGCAGCGGCGATGAACGGGGGCAAAATCATACTCGACCTGCGAGGTGTATCGTCGTAATTTGACTTGGACTGGTGGGGAATGCAGCTTTACCGTCAACGGTGAAGATATGCGCCGGAGATCCGGCAACGAGATCATCGACGTCTGCAGAATTAGCTAAATCTTGGGATCGTGGACGATTTGGGAGCGACTGCATGTTCCGGTTGCTGATTGAAAGTTACTCAAGGTGGGAGGCGAGCATTGGCGCACAAGGAAGATTCGCAAACAAGAAAGGTAGCCTGCTTCGGGCCGTTCCGTTTGTTCAGCGCTGCACGATTGCTGCTAAAAGATGACCGGCCCGTTGCCATGGGGAGCCGAGCTTTCGACATCTTGCTGGCCCTGACCGAACGACCGGGCGAAGTCGTCGACCGGCGTCATTTGATAAAGCGTGCATGGCCGGGAATGATCGTTGAGGAAGCCAACCTTCGCGTGAACGTGGCGCATCTACGTAAAGTTCTTGGCCAATCGGAAGAAGGCCCTCGGTACGTCACGAATGTCCCGGGGCGCGGATATTGCTTCGTCGCACCGGTCGAGTGGCTGGAGGGCGACGATCGTTCAAAGAGGGATATTTCCCTCACATTGGCGCCGTTGGATCTGCCAGCGCCTCCCGAACGGATGGTGGGCCGCGCCCGGACTGTGAGTGCCTTGGTCTCCCAGCTCGCGTCGCGACGGTTCGTCAGTATCGTCGGCCCCGGTGGTATAGGCAAAACCACGGTCGCTATCGCAGTCGCTCATGCCATGGCGGTCGATTTTGCCGGTGCAGCTTTTTTTGTGGATCTCGGTGCCTTGACCAATGTGGATGTCGTCGCTACAGCAGTTGCATCCACTTTGAAAAGCGTTATTCAAACGCAAGACCCTGTAGCGGACATCGTCGCATTTATCGGGGATAAGCGGGTGCTGCTGGTCCTCGACAGTTGCGAGCATGTCATCACGGCCGTGACTAACATTGCGAGCCAAATCCTTGAAGCGAATCCCAACGCCTATTTATTGACGACGACGCGCGAGATATTACGAGTAGACGGCGAAACGGTGACGTTGCTTTCCCCGCTCGAAATTCCGACCGAAAACGATGTACCGCTGACTGCTGCGGAATGTCTTGCGTGGCCCGCCGTGCAGTTGTTCATGGACCGAGCCACAGCAGGTGGTCACAACGGGGACCTTAGTGACAAAGACGCGCCGATTGTCGCGGAAATATGCCGGCAACTGGACGGCATACCATTGGCAATTGAACTCGCAGCGAGTCGCGTTGGCGCATACGGCATTGAAGGAGTGGCATGTTTGGTCGACCGCCGTATCCGATTGTTGCTAAGGGGGCGCCGCAACACCCTACCTCGACACCAAACGCTGAGTGCCTTGCTCGACTGGAGCTTCAACCTTCTAACCAGCGAAGAAAAGACAGTACTGCGTAGTCTGTCGGCATTTGTCGGTGTCTTTACGCTCGAAGCTGCGCAGGCTGTCGCAGGCGATCAAGTCGACATACCTCGCGTACTTGAAAGTTTGGTCGACAAATCGCTAGTTTCGACCCATAGGCATAGTGAGATTTCATGCTATCGCTTACTAGACACAACACGTGATTACGCGGCGGTCGAGTTAGCGAAAAGCGGCAAGGAAAAAGAGATTGCCGAACGTCACGCGACCTATTTCACGAGCTTGGCGCTTGAGCCTAGCGAGTCCTCTCAGGACTATTCCATCATCGCACCGCTATTGCATATCGGAAACTTGCGAAAGGCGCTTCATTGGTCATTTTCTGATGGCGGGAACGCTAAAATCGCCGTGGCACTATGTGCCAACTCAATGCCTTTATTCTTGAAGCTGTCGCTGTTGGTGGAATGTCGAGAGTGGTGCGAACACGCCATTCTGAGGATGACTGAAACCGATTGCGGAACAACGCATGAGCTGGTGTTGCAAGAAGCTTTTGCGATCGCGTCTTACCATACACGCGGCAACAGCGATGCGGTGCAAGCGGCGCTCTATCGAGGCTTGGAGCTGGCTGGAAAAATTGGCGATTACCAACGCCAGTTGCGCTTATTGGCGGGGCTTAATCTCACCCTTAGCAAGCTGGGCGATTTTGTCGGTGCTTTGGCGATCGCCAAGCGATTTTCCAGGATGGTCAGTGAGGTTGGAACCCGCCAGGAAATTGTCGCAGCCGACTGGATGCTAGGGGCAGGCTACCATTTGGTCGGCAACCAGGGGGCAGCCTATAGGCACTATAAGCAGAGTTTCGAACACGCGGCGCTTTCGGTGCCGGTTCACGTCGATTACTTCGGCTACGACCATCGCATGAGAGCGCTAGTCGGAATGGCACGAACCTTGTGGTTACGTGGCCTGCCGGAGCAGTCTCTCAGGGTCGCGCGTGAAGCAATCGATGAGGCGGAGTGCCGAAGCCACCCCCCAAGTCTGTGTATGTGTCTTCTTTACAGCATCCCCATATTCCTATGGAGCAGTGATTTGAGAAGTGCAGAGCTTCTCATCGACAGGCTGATTGATCTTGCTCCAAAACACTCGCTACGACCGCACGAAGCCGGCGGCTTGGCCCTGAAAGGCGAGTTGATGATAGAGCGGGGGGAGATTAAAGCAGGCGTGGAGATCCTCAGAAAGGCGTTATACGCACTGCAGGCGGCTCAGTTGCATATCGTCGCGAATGCTTCCAGGCGCGCATTTTGCAAAGGACTTGCCCTTTCTGGCAACGTTGCGGAAGCTCTGGCATCTATCGACGTCATGCTGAGAGCTTCAGAACGCCATGGCGGCGCTTACGATACGCCACGCTTGTTGCTCACGCATGCCGAAATTCTATTGAGCTTGCCGCAAGCTGACCTGTCAGGCGCCGAGGAAGCGATGCTTCGATCGCTTATCATTGCGCGCGCCCAGTCCGCTCTTGGTTGGGAATTACAAGCGGCCATTGCATTGGCGAAGCTTCGAATGGCCCAGGGGAGAGTCGCGCGTGCCAAGCCGATACTAGAGTCGGCCTATCGGCAATTTACCGAAGGCTTCACGACTGCCGATCTGCGTACCGCACGGCAACTTCTTTGTGAGCTGGAAACTCATCCTACGCAACTAAGGCGCGCCCTGCGCTAAGAGAGCGTGGGACGATTGTTTCGAATCCGCATTGGCGGGCATTACCCGCCAATGTCTGAGTCTCCCTTAAGTCTCCCTTGAGTCTCTCTTATTCGGCAGCGAAATGTTCTCTGCGGACTAAACCCGAGGCAACTCCGCGACATAGCATGGATACTGCGACTTCTGCTGACGTGTCAGATCGAGGTCTATCGTCGCCACCATCAGGTTCGCGTCGTCAGTGGTTTGCCCGCTCAGCACACCCTCCGGAGACATCGCCAAGCCTGCGCCCCCAAACACCTGGCCGTGCTCAGCGGGACCATGGCGATTCGAGCTGATCCAGTAGGCCCCGGATACGATGGCCGCCATCGCGCCCGCCGCTTTCCAATAGTGATGAGAGGTACCGGATGCCCGAGGTGTAACGATCAGGTCCGCACCAAGCCGCCCATAGTGACGCGCATGTTCATTGAAATACAACTCCGTGCATAACATCACCCCGACGCGTACCGCGCCGATGCGGACGCACTCGAAGCCTTTCTGCTGCGCGACGAACCATGCCTGCTCGAAGAAGCCTTTCTCCTGGGGAAAGTACTGCTTGTGATGAATCGCCCGATACTGTGCGCCTTCCAGCACGAATGCCTCGTTTGCGAGCCGGTCGCCTACGGCGACAGGGCGCGAGGAGACGACCGCGCCCACATTCAGGCCGCGCAACGCGTCCAGCGCCTCCTCATGCAATTCGATGCTACGTTGGGCCCGATCGGCATCGAACGCCGGGCTTTCGGCTAGCCAGACGCCGAAGGGCATTTCGTTGGTTATCAAGATGTCCGCGTCGGCGGCATCGACCGTGCGGCAAATGAGATCCCAGGTGGCGCCATGGGGAAGTAAATGCTCGGGCCACTGTACGTAGGCGATTTTTGCGGTCGTCATTTTCGATAGAAATTAAGTAAATTGTTGATATGGCCGCCAGTTGGCGTTGCTATTGTGGTGCGATGACAGGTGGCTTCGGTGCGAGTGCTCATGCGCTGTGTCATCGCGCAGGCCTAGCGGCGGGCGAGATGAATCCCAGCGAGCATGCATCGCACCGAACCACCGGCCAACTCGATCGTTGGAACGTGTAACGGGAGAATGGTCGCGGACCGCTCTATGGTTGCCCGCTGTTGCGGGGTCAGACAATCGACCGACCGTGCAGAGATTGCCAGCACTCGGCCATGCGTACCCGACAACTCTAGCGCATTCGCTGCGAATTCGTGGATCTGCCGGTCTTCGAGCGCGATCACGGTGCGTCCGCTTTCTTCCAGCCGCCGGCATACCTCTGCACGCCGCTGTGTGTCGCTGATCAAGCCCAGCCCGACCAGGGCAAATTCCGTCGCGACCGACATCATTACGTTGGTATGGTAAATCTCTCGGCCCGCGGCATCTGAGGTGTCAAAGCAGACCGGTTCGAAGTTGAAGTGCGTACAGAAGCGTTCCAACGCAATTGGGTCGGCGCGGCGCGAGCGCGCCGTATAGGCGATCCGGGCGATGTGGTCGAGGACCATCGCACCGGTGCCCTCCAAAAACACACCGTCGTGCTCGAGCCCCGAGTAATCGATGATGTCCTGCACACGATATTCGGCTTTGAGCATTTCGATCACGTCGCTACGCCGCTCGCGCCGACGGTTCGTCGAGTACATCGGATATAACGCAACATGGCCGCCGGGATGGGTCGAGAACCAGTTGTTTGGGAACACCGAGTCGGGCGTCTCCCGCTCGCCGTGATCGTCAAATACATGTACGCGGACACCGGCCGCCTGCAAGGCGGCGGCCACCATAGTGATTTCGTCGCGGGCCGCCGCTGCCATGGTCGGAGGGAGATCGTGGCCGGCTTCACTGGCGACTCGCTGGAACGCATTGTCAGCCGCGGTTTCCGGATTCGGGTGAAAGCGATGTGGGCGGACCAAGACGACTGCGGCGGGTGCCTGGATAGAGATAAGACTCATGATTCGCGAATTCCCGGAGGTAGTCGGTTCGATCGGTTAGCTTGCGCTTACCGCGTAAGCCGGTTCGCCCGATGCGAAAACTGGCCGCGACGACACTAAAGGGGCCGCGCGTCTTGCCAGTTCGCCGAACAAGTTCTTCGGATCACCTGCTGGCGGGATCAGCGCGATATCGACGCCTGCGTTATGTTTTTCGACCAGACCGTACATATAGCGCAGAGCGGAGTAGTCCTCCAGGGCAAAGCCGACTGAGTCGAACACCGTGACCTGCGCGGCGCGCTCTCGTCCCACCGCGGTTCCAGCCAGTACCTGCCACAGTTCGACTACGGGAAAATCGCCCGGCAACGGCTGGATATCGCCTTCGATGCGGGTTTGCGGTTCGTATTCGACAATCACGCGGGCTTGCCGCAGCACGTCCGCATGCAGCTCAGTCTTGCCCGGACAATCGCCGCCGACCGCATTGATGTGCATGCCAGGCTCGATCATGTCCGGCGTGATGATGGTCGCGTAAGCCTTGTCAGCCGTGACCGTCGTGACAATGTCGGCACCGCGCATTGCCTCTGCGGTCGACTTTGCGCGCACTACGCGCAAATCAGCGTAGGCGGCCAGGTTTCCGATTAACTTATCGCTGGCGCTCGCATCGATGTCGAATACGCGAATTTCCTCGATACCAAGCAGCGTATGAAACGCCAGCGCCTGGAATTCGCTTTGTGCGCCATTGCCGATCAAAGCCATGCGGCGCGAGTCGGGACGAGCCATTGCTTGTGCTACCAGGGCGGAGGTGGCAGCAGTGCGCAATGCCGTGGTCAGTGTCAGCTCGGATAAGAACAGCGGGTAGCCGGTATCGACCTGAGCCAGAGCGCCAAAGGCCATGACGGTGGAGATGCCGCGTTCGGCGTTGATAGGGTGGCCGTTCACATACTTGAATGCGAATAGCTGTGAGTCCGCAACCGGCATCAGTTCGATTACGCCGACGTTGGAGTGACAGGCCAGACGGGCCGATTTGTCGAACTCTGCCCAGCGCAGGTAGTCAACCCGGATGGTTTCGGATAGCTCACGCAGGAAGCGCGGAACGCCCAGATCGCCGACCAGTTTGTAGGCCGCGGGCACATCGAGGAAGCGGGTCATCGGGGCATCTCATTGGTTAGGCGGACTCCGTTATCGGACCGACGTCGTATTATTCCGACGGATGCTGCCAACAAAAAGATGGCAAACCTGTCAAAAAACATCATGAGATTGGCAAAATGCTCGGTGTGTATTGGCATTTTGTTTGGATTTTCCTAGGATGGCCGGCAAATGCGGTTAGAAACGACCATAGAAAAGGCGCACCAGTGCACATTCGAGTACCGAGCGATCCATGTTCCAATTTCACTAGAGCCCGTCCGATGATTAGCCTTGACGATGTAGACCGGGAGTTGTTGGCCTTGCTGCGCGACAACGCCCGCTTGTCGGTCGTTGCGCTAGCGGCGAAGTTGCGTATCGCCCGTGCCACGGTCCAAAACCGATTGACCCGCCTCGAGCGCAACGGGGTAATCGTTGGGTACACAGTGCGGTTGAAGCCCGACGCCGAGCCGCAGCGTATTCGCGCCTTGATGTCGATCGCCGTTCAGGGAAATCGTGCGGCCGATGTGTTACGGGTGTTGCGCGGATACCCTAACGTCGCGACGATACACAGCACCAACGGACGCTGGGATCTGATTGCAGAGTTGCGAGCCGACTCGTTGGAGAATTTCGACCGCGTGCTTGGATCGATTCGGTTAATCGACGGCATCGAAAATACGGAAACCAGTATATTGCTGTCTACCCACAAGGTTTAGAGTCACGGGCCGCAGGAAGTGGGCTCGGATAATTTCTCAGTCACTGCGGAGCTCCGCAGTGTCTAACCGGCCGCGTCCGGATGCAAGCGGCCTCGACGCCATTCAATCATCTAAGACTTCGGTTGATGCGTCTCCGTATTCGGAGACGCATCAACTGCTTACCGGGGAGCCGTCCGGATTTCAAAGACCAAGATCGCTTAAGCCTTTGTGGTCGTCGGGCCGGCGGCCCAGCGGCCAATGGAACAGGCGGTCTTCGGCCTTAATCGGAAGATCGTTGATGGAAGCGTGCCGGACGGCCATCAAGCCGTTTTCATCGAACTCCCAGTTTTCATTACCGTACGAGCGAAACCAGTTTTGTGCGTCGTCATGCCACTCGTAAGCGAACCGCACCGCAATCCTGTTGCCTGTGAATGCCCAGAGCTCCTTGATCAGGCGGTAGTCAAGTTCACGCTGCCATTTGCGGGTAAGCAGGCTGACAATAGCGGGGCGCCCCGTCGCGAACTCGGCGCGGTTCCGCCATCGGCTGTCGCTGGTGTATGCCAGCGAAACCTTTTCGGGATCTCGCGTATTCCAGCCATCTTCGGCCAACCGAACTTTTTGTTTGGCCGTATCTTCGTTGAAGGGGGGAAGCGGTAGGCGTTGTTCTTTCGACATGGGAAAGCTCCTTAGGTAAAGAACGAGTCCGTTGGGTTTCACTCCACGGGCGGATCCGTTGAAAGCCAAAAACCCAGCCAACGCGATGTGTTGTCGGCCTGGATCCGCAGGCACGCGACAGGCGCATATGCGTTTTGTGATCGATGAGGGGCGATGACAGTTGCTCAGGGCACTTCCGAAATTAAGCGCACAAGGGATGCCAGCGCTCGCGCGCGTCACACAATTCATAGCCGGCAAGTTTGATTGGCCTGATTCATAGCTTGCCACGCGCCGTGGGACGATATCTTTCACATTTGCACGTTTCGAGCAGGGCAAGGCTCATCCAGTCCCACCGCTCGGGCAGTCACCTCTTTACGGCAATTTTCACTTTATAACGCGCCACTCCCGCTATTTTTTGGCAGACTCTGCGCAGTGTGGAAACGGAAGATGCCCGGACGGGTCACGCAAAGATCCGCCCGGCTGCGTTCACCGGTTCTACGGAGTGGACTGTGCCGAAGAGCTAAAGAAGATGGCTATCCCAACGCTTGTCATACGCGGCGACGCCGACCAGAGCGTGCCGACCGACTCGGCGTGAAAGCGGTCTGCCGAAATTGTCCCGAGGACAACCCTCAAGTTTTATACCGGCGCGCCGCATGCTTCGCCGGCTACCCATCAGGATCAGCTCAACACCGATCTGTTGGCCTTCATTCGCAGTTGACGTACCGAACACGATAGACACGGCGGCCCACGGCTAGGGGTAAAGAAACGACATCAGCGACTGATTTCGCTATCAATAAATAGATTGCTTATCCATCGGAGAAAAAATGAAAATCAAATCTTGGTCAGTTATCGCTGGAATTTTCCTCGCGTCAACGGTGTCGGTCTCTTTCGCCGACGAAGCTGACTACGTTTCTCCTCCAGTACATCCACATACTCGGCACCCATCGAGCACTGCGGTGGCCCGCAAAGCGATGAGGAAAAGCGACCGTATTCTCGCCAAGAGCGTACGCGCAGCGATCACCGCGCCTGGACACGTAGACATGTCCAACGTTGCAGTGCTGGCGCGCTCCGGCAAGGTAACGCTGGTCGGCTCCGTTCCGGAAAGTGGGCAAGTCGATCTGGCCGGGCAGCGAGCCCAGTCTGTAGCGGGTGTTATCGATGTCGTGAACAATCTTACGGTCAGGATTGTCGGGCATTAAAGGCTAGTGCAGCGAGCTACTTGGTGCTCGCTGCATGATTGGCGCCGTCGAGAGGCTCTCGGTATCGACGCCAAGCGCGCCGGTCTCGCCCCGACATCCAGACTGCTTCGGCTCTCCAAAATGTCCAATCAAATTAAGTGCAAGGCACTCGTGAAATGGAGACTCGATCGGGTGATCGAGTACATTGAAACCAACTTGACGCGCCCAATTTACCTCGATGATCTAGGTAAGGTGGCGGGTGTGAGTCGAATGCACTTCGCAATACAGTTCCGCGTTGCAACCGGATTTAGCCCGCATCAATATCTGCTGAGTCGCAAGATCGCTCGCGGTCAACGGCTACTACTCGATCCCCTGACGTCGATTGTGGACGCGTCGATATTGAGCGGTTTCAGCAGTCAAGCGCACTTCACCCTCATCTTCAAAAAGCTGGTTGGAGAGACCCCAGGAAGGTGGCGTGCTCGAACGCAACCCTATCCGAAGCGCTGATTGCGTCAAAAACGTAGCGCGCAAGCTTATCGACCAGCTCATAAACGCCACGGGAGCGGTCGACACAACGACGTGACGCTGAAGTAATTTTCGATACCTAAATTCTTATAACTTCATTTAACCTACGGCCACCAGGATTTTGTCTATTATCGGGGCCTGAAAATAGACATTTTTGGTAGCGAGGACCGATATGACGATCTCCAGGCGCTTAGTTCTCACGTTATCGATAGCTCTACTTGCTTTAATTTTTGTGGGGAGCATCGGTCTTTGGCGGCTCAACCAGGCGCAACAGCGCTTCGAGTATGTCCAGGTCAATATCATTCCCAGCGTCAAGGAGCTTGACGACACCAACTACGATGCTGTCAGCTACGCCCGTCTGGACTACCGGTACCTCCTGAGTACCGATGACGCCGGCAGGGCCGCGATCCAGCAAGAATTCGACACCCTCAACAAAAGCATCGATCAACATATCGCGACATACGAGCGCGACGACATCTCAGACGACACCGACCGCCAGATGCTCGAAACCGATAAGGCGAATCTAGCCGCCTACCGGGCAGCCATACAAAGCTTCCAGGCGAAAGCCCGAGGCGGTGATCTGGAGGGTGCCAAGGCCATACTGGTCGGCGCGTTGCACGATGCGGCCACGGCACTGAAGGCAGGCTTAGATCGTCAGATCGCCTACAACCTCAAACTCAGCAACGATCTGCGCGATCAGAATAACGCGGCTTACTCGCAAGCCTTCTGGCTGCTGATGAGCTGCATGGTAGCGGCGCTGGTGGTTGCCGGTGGCTTGGGCCTCCAGCTTTACCGCTTAATCACCTCCGGCTTGAACCGTATTCAACGGACTTTGCAGCACGTGAGCCAATCGCTGGATCTCACCCACACGGCGAAGGTTGAACGCATGGACGAAATCGGCCATACCGCGACCGCCTTCAATGCGTTGCTGGCGCGCGTGGCAGAGGTGGTCGGCGAAGTCCGCAGCTCGGCCGGTGCGGTCAGCGTCGCCTCCAGGCAGATCGCCACCGGCAACGTGGATCTCTCCTCGCGCACCGAACAGCAAGCGGCCTCGCTTGAAGAGACGGCCGCCAGCATGGAAGAGCTGACCGTCACGGTCAAGCAAAATACCGATAGCGCGCGCCAAGCCAGCACGCTCGCGCTGAGCGCTACCCAGATTTCCGAGAAAGGCAACCAAGTGGTGGGGCGCATGGTCGAGACCATGGGCGAAATCACGGCGAGCTCCGGCAAGATTGCGGAAATCACTGCGCTGATCGAAGGCATTTCCTTTCAGACCAACATCCTGGCCTTGAACGCGGCGGTCGAAGCGGCGCGTGCGGGCGAGCAAGGCCGCGGTTTTGCAGTGGTGGCCGCCGAAGTCCGCAACCTGGCGCAACGCTCTTCCGCGGCGGCCAAGGAAATCAAAGACCTGATCGAGAAATCGGTCACGACCATCCAGGAAGGTTCGAGCCAAGCAGCGGAGGTGGGCCGCACTACCGATGAAGCGCGACAAGCGGTGCGGCGCGTGGCCGACATCATCGCTGAGATCGCGGCAGCCTCCGAGGAACAGGGGCGCGGTATCGAGCAGGTCAATCAAGCCGTCGGCCAGATGGACGAGGTCACGCAGCAGAACGCCGCGCTGGTCGAAGAAGCTGCCGCAGCCGCCCAATCGCTGGACGAACAGGCGATGAAGTTGAACGAAATGGTTTCGGTGTTCACGGTTAATGGACCGGGCGCTCGCGCGATGCCGTCCGAGCGCGCAGACCGCCCTTTACAGCGAAACAAGTCAGCCCTGACATCCAGGCCGAGCAGCGATACCCGCCCAAGTGCCGGGTTCGCAGCCATGCCTACGACCGAGTCCCGCGCGTCGGGCGACTGGGAGACGTTCTAGCGATCCGTTGCAATCCGCTGTGACTTAAAGGAACTATTTCCGAAGTGACCACCTAGCACTGGGCAAGCTCGACAACCCGGCGCGTTTGACGGCTCAATATCAACGTGATCAAGAAACTCGCGACCAGCGTATTCTCCCTCACCGGTGTGGCTCGCCAGCCGTCAAGCGTGTGGTGGTCGGCCGTCGTCCTCATGGGCGCGTTTGTCGCTGCGTCGTTGGCGGTCGGCTACCACATCGCCACAGAACGGACACTGCGGCGCCAAGCGGCGCTCGCGCAAGACATCAGCCTATCGGTGGAACAGATCGTCGCGCGCGTCGAACGCTATGAAAAGCTACGGCTCGCGCGGTTTGCGGGGCAGCCCTGCGCGAGCATCACCGCAGGACTCACGGCGGATGACAAGATTGCCCCGTACATTCGTAGCGCCGTTTTCGCTAAAGACAATCGCATCTACTGCGGGACCGTATCGGGGCCCACTGACATTGCGTTGAGT